>Ga0099822_1006637_pt1 | contig 15047 bp, 5 predicted proteins | sample CowpeawhiteBW_FD_76839 | JGI IMG/M metagenome (GOLD analysis project Ga0099822, IMG submission 76839) | Root nodule microbial communities of legume samples collected from California USA - Cow pea white BW | ecosystem: Host-associated > Plants > Roots > Nodule | place: USA: California | collected...
CAAGGTAGGTTGGTAAGCACCTTCAACTCGCATTTTATTACAGCATTTACTGCTACCTACCGATCGGTCTTAAACTGACTTAAGCATCGGAGCCTTTTAGACAGGTACCCCGATCGCCCGACCGGCCGAACGGGAGGAGAGCCGAGCTACGGAGGGAAATGCAGGAACTGGATGTTAACTGTGGGCGGATCCGAGAAGAGCTTGACTGGACGACCGAGCGACAAGAGAAAGAACTATATAAGCTCGTTAAGGAGGACGTCAGACAAGAGGAGAAAAAAGGTAATTTAAGTGTTGATTGCAGGTGCTTGGTCCCTATCCCCGAAACAAATATCAATACCATTAATTCAGAAATAGTAATAACTGAAATCAAATTAACATATCTAATTAATATTTACAAATATATATATATATATATATATATATATATAGTTATACGAAATTAAAACATTATTTACTTTATTAGGTAGAAGACGTAATAATACAACTAGTATACTTAAATATATGTTTATATCTGTAATAAATTTTTGATGTTTTGCGCCCTTGATGTGGTCCATTTCTGACTTGTTAAGTTTTGACCTAAATCATTGAACGGGGCATGTGGTTTTTGAAATAAAAAAGAAAAAGAAAAGAAAAAGACAAAGTTTTCGTAAAATAAGACAACTAGAGTCACTACATAAACGTGGATTTTTTCAAGAAAGTTTCACATCAGAATTTTAAATTATCGGTTGTCGATGTTTGAAATGCTTTTAAAATCTTCAATTAAGGTTAACAAGTTGTTTGATGTAACATCACACAAATTTATTATTATAATGGATATTTTTGTAATACTCATCAAATAAATATATTAATACTAAAAAATAAAATAATAATAATAATAAATGTTAAATAAAAGGATATTTTCATCGGAAAAGATTCCACCCTTTGCATTAATTGGACTGTTCATTAGGAGTTTTATAAGTATTAATTAGGTATAAATTAAGCACTCTCTGTAGTTTTACTTATCCTTTAGTTTTACTTTGTAAGTAAAGTCAAATTAAAGAAACAAATTAAACTGTGTCATCTCTCTTTTTTTCTAATAAACTTATGATATCTTTAGTCTCGATTATCAATTAAAGTTGTTTTAGGTAAACTCGTTTATTTTATGCAAGGTAAACTAGTTTAAAGAAACAAAACTATTTCCTTTATTTATTATAATTTTACAAGCTTCAAACTAAAATCTATTATAAATTATAATTCTTTTAAAGAACGGAATAATGCTGTTTAAGTGATGAATTGTAATTAATTTTACTTTTTTTAAGTGAGAAACTAAACTTTCTGACTTTATTTAGAATTTTCTGTTAGGCCTTCTTAATTTAATAAATTTAGATTTTAAATTTGTGGCGTTTCTTTATATATTGCTTATGCTTTAATTAAAAGAAAAAAATGTCTTGTCCTATTGCTTGATCTTACTTGTTTTCCAGTGTCTTTATATGTCAATAATGAAGCATATTTGGCATGTGGCTTTTGCTGTACTGAACTCTAATGTTCTACCGTCACATTCGTTATTGGAATATATACGACGCTGAAACAGCTAATTGAGCACGTGCACATCCGCGTAATCAACACGTGCAAGAAATGGTTTTCCCACGTTGTTTGTTCTGGAACTCTACACTCAGTAACCGTGTGAATGGTTTCATTTCAAACATATAACCGGAGTAAGGAGTTTAACAAATAATATTTTTGGAAGAAAAAAAAGTGTGTAAAAAAATATTATATGATTGCCGCATGATGGGTTCTAAGTCATCAAAAGTTACGCGCCGTTGATCAAATAGGTCAAAGGTCTTATTATACCACACTGAATATTTATTCAGCGTCAAACTCCAAGGATAACGTCTCCAGAAACAAGTATGTATCTTATGAAATGAATTTCAATTATCTCATAAAAATGCTTTAACTGTTATTCATCAATTATAATGAATTTCAATTGTCTCATTGGCTTTCATTCATACCTCACAAATGTGCAAACTACCAATTGGAGAACAATAACTCATTCGAGTTCCCTTCACATAACAGCATTTATCAATTAGGCTCAACAAAATGCTTCAAATCACATTTGTGCTTTTCCCTCTTGAACACCAGAATTTCGGCCACAAACCAAATAATAAAATCATGGTCATCACGTTTATAAATTTTCCTTCAAAAAAAAAAAAAAATACTCCATCGAAGATTTCAATCAGCTATAACACCATTCTACACTACGAACATAAAATAGCAATAGAGACTAGAGCACCTAAATTAAAAGAATAAGGCACATTTTGTCTCATCAATACCAATTAATAAACAGATACCACCATTTGTGTTACTTTCAACACTAACTAAAAAATGTGGATGAAGCAAACTCTACAAAGGGCGAGTGACGAATCCCCTCGAAACCATCTTCTCCACCAACTCTTCGTGCTTTTTCAACTGTCCAGCGTTTCTGAGCAGCTCCAGAACAGTTTCATAAACTGAGAGATTGGGTCTAAGGCATTTTTCTTCAACCATTTCCTTCAATAACTTGTAAGCATTGTTCCAGTGCTTCATTTCACAAAACATCGAAATCAAAATCCGGTAAGTGTTTACATTAGGCTCAACCTGATTCTCATCCATTTCCTTCTTCATTTTCAGAACCATATCCGTAGATCGCGACTCAGCAAACATCCTCATCAATATATTATAAGTCAAAGTATTGGGCTGGCACTTCAGCTCCTTCATTCTAGCATACATCCTGTGCGCACCATTCACATCATGCAACTTAGCTATGCATCCAAAAACACAATTGAAAGTGGACGCATTTGGAGCAACCCCTTTTTTCACCATCAAATTGAGAATCTTCACAGCCTCATCAAGATTCTCATCCCTGCAATGACTCTCAATGATGAAATTGTAGCTAATGGTATCTGCAGGACAACCTAGCCTCTTCATCTGATTGTAAATCTGCAATACCTTCTCAGTCCTCCCAGCCTTCACATGAACCCGCATCAAATTGTTGAAAGTAACAGCGTTAGGATCACACCCTGCATCAATCATCTCCGCGAAAACATCGTGAGCACGCGTAATTTGCCCGCATCGGCACAACGAATCAATCACAATGCTGTAAGTATAAACATTAGGCTTAATCCCAGCCATCTTCATATCACTAAACACCTCTTCAGCCTTAGATATGTTACCAGCACGACACCACCCATAAACCAAACTAGTGTAAACTAAAACATCAGGCTCAAACTTATGCTTGAGACTCTCAAAAAACGATTGAGCCTCATTTGCCCTTCTTTTTTTACACAAGCTACTAATCACAATTGAAAACGCAACCTTGTCGGGAGTGCAGCCATAGTCCTCCATGCGGTTGAAAGCGTGCACCGCCTCTGCAGGTAATCCGGCCCTCACGTAGCGGCGGACGAGAGCGGAGAACGTGTGAACGCTGATTTCGACGCCGCGAGTCTTCATTAGGTCGATCACGTGCCACGCGAGGTCGAAATGTCGCAGCTTTCCGGCGAGGTCGAGCATCTCGTTGTAGGGCTCTGGCGAGGTGGGAAATCCGTCGAGTGCGGTGGCCCAGTTGAAGAACGCGAGGGATTGGAGGAAGGGGATGCCGTGGCGGACAGCGCCGCATTTCTCGATGACGCGGCGGGCGACGGCGGGGGAGAGTGTGTGAGCGGCGGAGAGCGCGGAGAAGTCAAGGGAGAGGTCTGGGATGGTAAGGTTGGGAGTGGGGGGCGGGGCGTTAGGGTTTGGTGTGGGGTTTCTGCGGTGGTGTTCTTTGATGGCGGCGTGGAGTTTGTCGGCTAAGGTGGTTTCCTCGGAGGATAGGATTGGAGTTTGGAATGTGTCGTTTGAATCGGGTTGGAGAAGAGGTTCGGGAAGTGAAGCCGAAGAACAGTGTTGCTTGAAAGTGCAGGGTAGGAGCGGTGAGAGGGAGTGGCGCAACCGTGCACATGATTTGATAGAAGCCATGGATAGGTCAAGTAACGCTGGTGCGCCGTTCGTGTCCTCCGATTGAGAATTCAGAATCACTCAACTAAAACTATGTTAGTGGCGCCGAATAGGCTAAAGAAGAAGAAAATAGTCGTGGACCAGAGCTAACACAATGCCCAAATTGGGCTAGGTTATGTACAGTTCCTATTTCTTATTTAAAATAAAATTCAGGTATAATTTGTTTGGATTTTTATATAATTATTTAATATTTGTACTATATATAAAATATTTTTTTATTTATATTTATTTTTAAATAAAAACAACTATTTTATCAGTATTATCTTTTTAAGTGATTTATTATTTAAATTTACCTTACGTTTGCTTTCATGGAGGGTTCCTTCACAGTTTTGACATTGACTCCTAAGCAATGTGTGATTTATCGGGTGTACTGGAATAAATATTCAAGTAAAGGGCAAGGGGAGTTGTCAATCCCACCTGTGTATAAACAATCATTATGTTCCTGAAATATTGTCCACTTTGGAGCGAGGAACTCTATCACGGTTTTATTCTTAAAAAAAGTCTCGAATAGTAGAAGAGTATTTAAATTACATTTGATATTAACAAATTTATTAAATAATTAACATTAATCAAATGATATTCTATTTTATTACATTTATATTAAAATTTAGAATAGTTAATTTTGCTAATTAAAATAATATAATTATGTAGTGTTATACAATTGTAATTTATCCTGATAAATAATTGTTTATCTTTATATTCATTAATGCATATTTTACTTTATTTAAAGGATATAAATAATATATTACTGATAATTTATTTAATGCAAAAAAAAATTAAAAAAAAAGTTAAAAAAAGTTTAAATGTTTAACATTTTATGACTTGGTAATTAATTATGTTTTAATTTTTAACAACCTTAAAATCAAAGATAGACTGTTAAAGAGAAAAATAAACAGTACACCAACATTAAAATTATTTTATTACTTAAATATTATTATTTTCTTTTTTATATCAAATAAATTATCAATTATAATTCTATAATATTTTTGAATATTTTTTTCTTCTAAATAAAATAAATTACATCATTGGTTATTATTGTCACGACAATTGTGTATGAAATTTTTGTAAAATTTAATATTTATAATTATTCTTATATAGTGACTTAAACATTAGCAAGACCTTTCTATTATTATTTAAAAAAAAAAATTTAAGTTTTTTATAAATATTATTGAGTTATTATTTTTAATTTGAAAATTAATTTCGCTATCATTTGAATAAATTATAATTTTAAATTTTAACATAAATTATTTATAGATAATTTTTTAATGAATTTAAAGAAATAAAATTTTACAATATTTATTTAAATAATCAATTCAATTTATAACTTCAACAATTTTCAAATTTTATTAACAAAAGTTTTAATCATTATTAAATAATTTAAAATATGATTACTTTTAAGTCACATAATTTCATTATGAAATAATAATTTTCCAAAATACCATATTAAAAAATGCAATAATTTTAATAAATTTATTGAGTTAATATACCACATATGTTAAATTGATTTACAAAATGCTTGCTAATAAAATATCATATTACAATTATAAATCTTATTTTTTTAACTGAGTTAATATAATTCTATTGGTGAATTATAACAATGTTTCATTATAGATTGAAGTATGTTTTTATTTAATTTTTTAATTTAAGTGAATTATTTATTTTGTATGAATTTCATCGTATATGTAAATCATGTATGATCTCATCTAACAACCTCGGTTTATTACATCATAAATTATTTAATGTCATTTATTATATCATAAATTATTAATAACGTTGATTGTCTAGAAATCATATATTTCGAATAAAATTAGTTTAAAGTTATAGCAAGAAAAATCCAATTTTACTTGTTTGAAGACTTAAAAACATAATTAACTATTTAACTCTGAATGAAAAATATTTCACTCATTAGCTTAAAAAAAAAAGCAACATTCAAAATAGTAAAAGTAAATAAAAAATATAACTTTTAAGTATTTTGTATTAAGCTTGTAAAAAAATTGATTATTTTGTTTAACAGTCAGAATAAATTTTTTATTTGTTTAAATGTTTTATTACTAGTGATTATTACTTTCATCTTTTAATATTTAATTTGATCAGAGTTGTTAAAATGGATAATCTGGTCTGATCCGACTCGATTCACCATGGGTTGATGATTTAGTGAGTCAACCCAACCCGGCTTACTTTTTAGCGAGTCAAAAAAATTCAAACCTAACCCAGCCCACAGCGGATTGACTTACGGGTTCACTTAATTAAAAAAATATTAATTTTTTTTCGTCAAAACTAAATTGTAATTCTAATTAAAATCCAAATAAACTTTAATACAATCTAAATACAAACCAAAATAAAAAAAATACAAATTATTTATGTGTTGGATAAAAAAACAACTTAACATGACCCAAATGTAAAGTTCAACTTAATAAAAATAAATAAAAACACTTATGTGACCCTTTTATCTGCGGGTTGGTGAGCCAACCCAACTCACCACGGGTTCAACCGGATAAATCGGGTCAAAAATCAATTCATATTGAAATTTATAAAAAAAATTTAATTCAACCCGACCCAAACCCGTGATGAGTCGGGTTGGTTCGTGGGTTCTATAACATTTTGATAGCTCTAAACTTAATTTTCCTTTTTATTTTTTTGAGAAGAAAACTAAATTAAAAAACCATAATATTAATAATAAAACTTGGAAAGCTTATAAACCTGCATTAAAAGATCATATAACATCAATTAATGCGATTCAATTTATTAAGAAGACAGATTATATTTTAAATTAAATTTTTGGTGGCGCGTTACTAAAACAAAAAAACATACAACACGCCACCAAAGCGACATGTCAACAAACTTTCTGCATTTGGAATTTACATTTTAAAAATTATTTAGAAAGAAAGAGGAAGAGCACTTGTTAGGAAAAAAACCGGGGAAATATTTTGGCTGAGTAATGAATAACTGCTGGAGTCAACCAAACCGTGACAACATTCTGAGGACTAATTTGTTTAAGTAGGACTGAGTAAATCCTACATTCATTGTTAGGGTTTTGGAACGGAACAGATTCCGTTGTTCACCGAGCACATGGCGAAGGGAAAGCATGTGCATACCCGTGCACAGGGGAAGAAGTGGTCAACATTTTCACTATTTTTGTGGATGCTTTTCTTCCTCACTCTTATCCTTGTCGTGCTCCTCGCTCTCGGCATTGTTTATTTTCCGACTACCGATGACGATTTTCCAACCGCGGATCTCGCAGCCTTCAGGCGCAAGACCTCTCAAAGGTGCTATAACTGTGAATTCATTCTGCTCCGTTCGATTTCATTTTAGATGAACATGCGTTTAATCGTAATTTTTGTGTTTAATTGTTGCGCGGTGAAAGTTTGGAGAAAAATCCGGAGCAGTGGACCGAAATTCTCTCCTGGGAGCCAAGAGCGTTTATCTATCACAATTTTCTGGTCAGTTTTCGTTCATCTACTTATGGATCTGCCACTTCTCGTTCTTTAATTTTTTTAGGTCATGAGTTTTTTGTTGAACAGTTGAGATTCGAATGTTTCGATCCTTCAATGGTTTCCTGGATTATCAAATTGTTCAAGCGTATATTAGAGTGCTAAGTCTATGATTCTGATAATGATTCTGCGAGCGTTTCAACTATACAGGAATATTGATGTGTTCCAATTCTTAGGTCATTTTTTGTTGTTGTTGTTGTTGAACCCTTGAGATTGCGAATATTTCGTTCCTTCAATGTTTTTTTGGATGATGAAATTGTTCGAGCACTGATTAGAGTGCTAAGTCTATGATTCTGTGTCCGTATCAACTATACAAGAAATTGAGGTGTTCCAATTAGTAGGTCTTGTTTTTTTTTTTTTGTTGTACAGTTGAGATCGCGAATATTTCGTTCATTCAATGTTTTCTGTATGATCAAATTGTTCAAAGTATAGAATACAGTGCTAAATCTATGATGATGCGTCTGTGTCAACTATCAAGGAAAATTGTGGTATTCCAATTGAAATCTTTGCAATTATTGGTTAGGCTCAGGGATGACTGAGTTATAAGTGAGATCTTCTGTTTAGTTTGGGATAAAAGAAATTTCTGGTGTTCGTGTGTAATATTTAGATTTTGGGTTAACTCAAACTTGCTGAAAGACTTAGGGTTTACTGAGAGATTGTATTTTACTGCTGTAAATTCTTGCAGTTGCAAACTGCTGAAATTTATATTTTATGCAAATGTTAATTTTACTTATCATTTGAAGCAGTCAAAAGAAGAATGTGAGTACTTGATTGAACTTGCCAAACCTTACATGGTAAAATCAAGTGTTGTTGATAGCAAGACTGGGAAGAGTACAGAAAGCAGGTTTGATCTTTTGTCCTGTGTTTTTTAATGGAACCAATAATTGTGGGTTTCATTTTTGTACACATTTTTGAGAGTCTAGTTGCAATGAACTAATCTAGATATCTCCTGCTTGTAGGGTTCGAACTAGTTCAGGAATGTTTTTGAAGAGAGGAAGGGACAAAGTTGTTCAGGATATAGAGAAACGAATTGCTGACTTTACCTTCATACCTGTAGGTATGAGTTTTATCTCTTTCCTTTTTTCGTTCATTTGGTTTGATTAGCTGGATATGTTGCTTAGCCATACAAAAGGTATTGGTATACCAATTGCTCGCATTTCAGGTTAAGCGGAACTATAGTTTTTTTACATAAAAGCTCTTGAAATTATTTACATCTATCATTAAACTTGAAAATCATAATTATCTTAAGGTGAGTTTGCTTGTTATCTGGCATTCTGAACTGTTTTGCTACTTTTCCCCATTCAGAATAAGATTAGGATTCAATGGAATTTGTGAAGTGGGGATGTTGGAGTTAGTTACAAAGTAGTTACAGAATTAGTTTGGTGATTATAGGGGGAAGAGCGAGGGCATCACTTTAATAGTTAGAGTGATAGAAGGAGATCTATAAAGACTTGTTAGCATTTAGGAACTTAGTTTGTATTTTTTATTTTTTATTTTAATTTTTTTGTAGAAAGTGAAAATACTTGGAGGAGAATTGTTCTCTTTTCATTGTTGTCATTCAATATGTAACAACTGAAGTATTATTTCTAGTTCTTTCATTTTCCGTATTCACATTGCTCTCTAAATTCCCATGTTCTGTTTATAGGTCCCTAAATTATTGTAGTAATTGTTCTGTATATAGGGGATGGAGATCATAACCAGAGTATTTTTTAATGTCATAATGAAGTTGTCTCAGTACATTTATTTTTGTTATATTCTGAGATTCATGACTTGGGAGGTCCATGGGGCAAATGGAAACACAGGAGGTCCTTTCTGGGTTTGGACACAGGGCTCCATGAACCTATGCCTAGCTGGACTAAGGGCCACTGTGTATATGCATATGTATTTGTCAAAAACATTTTATGTTTGTTAATAGCATTTCCAATCCGTGGGCATGATTTGACTATTTATTTTTTCTCATTTACTAATGCTTAAATTTAACATCTTCAGAGAATGGAGAAGGACTTCAAATTCTTCATTACGAAGTAGGGCAAAAATACGAGCCTCACTATGATTACTTCCTTGATGAGTTCAACACTAAGAATGGAGGCCAACGGATTGCTACAGTTCTTATGTACCTGTAAGCTGTCATTGTGTTTGCAAATTATGTTCTTGCCTGTGGTTTCTAATGGATTTTAGATTGAAACATGATATGTCCCTACGTTTTTTTTTTCTGCTTTATCTGCAGTTCAGATGTTGAAGAAGGTGGTGAGACTGTATTTCCTGCAGCAAATGCAAATTTTAGCTCTGTGCCATGGTGGAATGATTTATCCCAATGTGCAAGAAAGGGTCTGTCCGTGAAACCAAAAAGAGGCGATGCTCTGCTATTTTGGAGCATGAGGCCTGATGCCACATTAGATCCATCCAGTTTACATGGTTAGAAACTGTTCATAATTGTCACCAGATGAACTGTAAATACAGATTGTTACTAAAGTGCGCTAAGTTCAAATTTATACATATTTTACCACATTCAATTATGAGCCATTTTTTTACATTTAGGCTCTGATTGATGTATGCATTTGCTGCTGTGTTTATTCTTCTGCATGTTTGCTCTATTTCAGGCCTCTGAGAAAATTATAATGAATATGTTATATATGAACCATATGTTGAGAATATTCTTGCCATGTCATTCCATACTTTTTTCTTACCACTTGTGGAAATTAAAAGCCACACGACACATTATTCTATTCTCACAATTTCTTTTGGTTCCAGGAACCCAATGACTTGTAAATTAATTTAAATTTTATCTTTGCTTCCAGGTGGTTGTCCAGTAATTAGAGGAAATAAATGGTCTTCGACGAAGTGGATGCATCTCCGTGAGTACAAGGTTTGAGCCATCATCTTTGCAGGTACTTCTAGATACCAATTATGAAGGTATTCTTTTTTTGTAAATAGTCACATATGATCTAAGATAACTTTCAGATGAAAATTCACCTCCCGCCTTTTTCTAGACCGGACTTCTCAATTATATATAAATAATATATTTGCTATGTACCAAAAAAAAAAGTCCAGGGATGGTCAGCCATTGTTTCTCCAAAAACAATTTTTTGCCTTGTTTTGCAAAACATCTCATTGTATATATGAATGTTCACATAGTAAACACTGTAGCACCTACCTTACTGTGGTTGTTGGATCATTGAACCTCCTCAGTTGACACATTTACCGAGCACCTGATGGTTTTATATTTGCAGGGTTAATGTGGTATAGTGAGTATTTCATCGCTTTTTTGGACTGGAGAAACACAGGTTCAATTCATTCATACTAACCTCTTATACCTGGTGATATTTTCCTTTGCTTAGGTGCGCCAGTTTTCTTCACATGTAGAATACAATCATTTACTTTTTCTTTCCCCATGGATAGATAATTTGGCGCTGCTGAGGGAAAAAAGAGTGGTTATGGTTAATGATTGGAGTTACAATTTTTAGTCTTAATAGAGTTTTCAAAGGGAAGATGTCTCTAGGTAAGAGGCTCACTAGGGAGTGATGGGTTGAATACAAGTAGAGATAATTTTGTAATTTAACATAGTGAAAGGATAGCATATCGGTCATAGAGAAGTTTTTGAGAATGTGATGTGTTTCTAAGAAGAAAGAAAAACATATTTGGAGAAGAAACAAATTTTAGTTTGTAAAAAAGAATATTTTTCCAGCAGTATTGGTGTAATTTTTATTATGTGTTGTTTCTTGGTTTAAATGTTCGTCATCAAGTCACCATTATATAGTTAATCTCATTTATTAGTATGATTATTATGTTGCACAACTATTCATTGTAGTTGTGCATAAGTATAAGTAAAATCACATTCACATACTTTAGTCGTTATAGAAATGATTTATTGTCTAGGGTGACATATAGTTAAATTTTATTACAGAAAATTTAGATGTTTTTTGGGTTAGAACTGGGTATCTAGGCAAAGGCCAGCGTACTACCTACCCATGTAAGCCTTGTGGGTTTCAGTTTGCATTTTTAAGCTAGTGCCAGTTTGCATTTTTTAGCTAAAAAATGAATGAGTTTTACACGTGGAGTCCGTGGTTACCCTCATCCCCGGAAAAAGAAGTCTAATGCTACAATCCAATTTATTAGGATTTTAATTCTGTGTTGTTAGAGAGGGTTTCACCTAACAAAAAACTTCGATTTGCATTCAACTTCCATTTGAATTTCAAATAGTTTTTCTGAGTTTGCCTTCAATTTAAAGTCATAACTCACCTCCAGCATATACTATGCTACTTTGATTCTGACATACAAAACATTTATTCTTGTCTCAATACAAAAATTAAGGCAATTTTTTTGTTTGCATGTAGTATTGTAGATATAATGAACAAAGTTTGAGAGTGAAAATTGGAAGAACCTAAAATATTTAATGTACTTTATACTTTATATTTGAATTTTAAATTTTCTGTTTTAATGTAATGAACACTTAAAATGTGTTTGAAGTATATTAGAATTATTCTTTACTTTATTTTTCTGGGTACAATAAGGTGGATGTGGTCTACTAAAATTGAAGTTCATTTAAGATGTGGGTTATACAGTCATATGTTTTTTTATTTTTTAAGTATGGATTATTGTGATAAACTCAAGTGCATATTCATATGTTTTTTGTTTAAGTTTGGATTATTGTGATAAACTCAAGTGCATATTCAAATTCGCTTACGACATTCTCCCCATGACAAGGGTAAGGGCGACAACCTAAAATGAATATCTCAAATATTTAGGAATAATATTGATAACAAATAAATCTATATTTGCAGGTATTATCTAATTTATTTAGATATTTTTAATATATTTAGCATTCTTTTAAAATTTATTTAAGTATAAAGTATTTATTATTATTTAATGTTGAAAAGGATAAAATGTGTATCTTTTAATATTATGTTTTTTAATGACATCATATTTTCTTTTTTTAGATTTTTTATTATATTTTTTAAAAATTTGTAAAAGTATAATTTGTTTATTATTATTCTTTCATTTTTAAAAGGATAAAATGTGTATCTTTCAATATTATATTTTTTAATGACATTATATTTTATTTATTTTTAGATTTTTTATAAAATAATTTAATAAATATATAGGTGGTTTATCTAATTTATTAAGACACTTTTAATATATTTGGCATTCTTTTAAAATTTAAAAAAGTATAGTTTATTTATTACTATTTAATGTTGAAAAGTTTTAATATTATATTTTTTAGTGACATAATATTTTTTTTCTTGATTTTTGTAAAGTTATTTACTAAATATATCGATACGAGTATAAAATAGATAAGGATAAAACATATAGTTGAAATTTTACTTTGAGATGGGAATGAATATGAATTAATTTTAGAGTCGAGAAAGATCCTCTTACAGGAGTTTCGTTAAAAAGTATTTTTTGTAGTTTTTATATTATTTTTTAGACTCTTACATAATCACATCATTATATTTAGAAATTGTATAAAAATAATCCTAAACTAAAGGTGATAAAACAAATTAGTTGATCTTATTTTGATCACTCTGTTTTGGATTCGTAAAAAAATAAAATAAAATGAAACAGAGTATTTGTCATGTTTAGATAACTGTCAATTCTGATTTACTCCATCGAAAAATTACTTTATTTTTTATTAAATATTTAAATCAAATTTAACACAAATATTTTTATTTAATTAATTTATTAACTTGTTTAATTAAATGAACTAAAAAATTATTAGCTTAACATAATAAATCATCTCATTATAATTAATAACTGAATTTAATTAGTAACTGTTACAAATTTAAATTATAGTATCAATATTTATCATTCAACTAATATTCAACTAATGCAATTAAAAAAAACTTTTAAATATTTTTTATTTAATTTTTAATTAAAAAATATTTCCCTTTTACCAAACTGTAAGCATGCAACCCAATTTTTTTACTTAAATATTTCAAATTTACACTAAGAACTAATACTTGACATAATATAAACATTTTGCACTAACATCATAGAACTTGCTTAAACTTTTAAAAAGAAATTATTATTTTAACAGACATACAAGAACGATGTGGTCACCTTTAAATTTTACTAAAATGACACAATTTTAAGAAATAAAAAGAAAACGGATACAAATTCAGAAGAATGATTTTTTTTTAAGATGTAAAAAAACTGCAGTCATGTAAATTTTGGAACCATTGAAGGTTTGTAGTTATCTTAAGAAAAAAGAAGGTTGTGGTTTCCCAATTTGTCTTACTATATAAACAAAAAGAAAAACATTTTTTTATAACTATATTTTGAGTTCACTTTTGGATTAGATTGTTTTATCCTTTTACCAAATACAAATAAATCTACTATTTAATAATAATAATAATACAAATTAGGTAATTGCACAATCTTTTAAATTGTTATTTATATAAAGAAAAATAATCACTTTTTTGAGATCACTTTTGAATTGTATTGTTTTATCTTTACTAAATAAAGATAAAGTTATTGTTTGATAATTATATAACTTGGGTAACCACACAACCTCTTTTACTTAAAAAATAACTGCACAAATGTTCAATGATTACATATTATATGAACATGGTGGAAACAGGTAGTGAATGGTAATAATAATGTAATGGCAGTTACAATATGGTCGACATAATTAAAACAATAGAAATAATGGTGGTGATGACAGGGATTGTATACAACAATTATTGTAACCAAGATGGGCTATCAAGAGAGAGGATAAGGGAGAACAATTATCCTATCTAGTTACTTTCAAGACAAAAAATACACCACCAATAAAATAGGATAAAGAATATGATATTGATACATTGAAACAATTTAATTATAATAAAATAGAATATCATTATGTATCGTACCTTAAACATCAAACTAACCACAAGGAAAAAAATGAGACATAGGTAAGTGTAATTTAACTGAAATATTAAGTGTAGTCAAATTAAAAAGGCAAAATACAATACAAGAAAAGGTTAGCATCACTGCTTGAGTAAAGCTGATAAAATCAGTTAAGATGATTTTCACATTACAAGCAAGACCTAAAGAGACTACAATAAAAAAAAAAAAGTAGGTAGCATGATTGTTTGTCATGTCAAAAGGTGGAGAGGAATAAAAAACGACATTGGAGGAAATTGCCAAAGGAGATCTCTAGGGACTTCTAAATTAGGAAAATAAAAAGAAAAAAATAACATGATTTTTTCAGTAAGTTAAAATTTAGGAAAACTATATGTGAAAGTTTATACCGATTAGTTTAAGCATAACCTTTATAAGTTCTTACGGAGTATTTCATTTAAATAGATCATTGACTTTGTTGTTGTTCAGTCTGTCTTATTTTATTAATTTTGAACAACTTAAAAAAATAAAAAGCTAAAATTGATAAAAGAACTACTAGTATTATGTAAATGCAAAATGATGCACATATCTAGACTTTTATCTAACAATAGTTTACAGATATAAAAAAAAAAAAAAAAGAAACCAAAACAATTAAACAAGACGAAGCTGCTTAAAAAAAAAAAACCAACAACCCCCTTCACAAATTAAAACACTAAAACAAACACA
>Ga0099822_1006641_pt1 | contig 15042 bp, 7 predicted proteins | sample CowpeawhiteBW_FD_76839 | JGI IMG/M metagenome (GOLD analysis project Ga0099822, IMG submission 76839) | Root nodule microbial communities of legume samples collected from California USA - Cow pea white BW | ecosystem: Host-associated > Plants > Roots > Nodule | place: USA: California | collected...
AAAAATATAACAATCTTTAAGAAAAAAGTATTCTGAAAAAAATCAATACTATCCTGGATGTCGTAATATTATACAATTTACAGTGAATCTTATTTTCTGATCCTAAAAGATTTTCCACACTAAAAATATGAAAATCGTTAATCTCCACTATTTTACATATGTTTAATATTTTTCCAATTTTTAAGAGATTAAGTAATAATTTAAAAAGCAAATCTTACGGAAGAAAATCAATAGCCTCACTTTTAACATATAATATCACGAAAATCAATATTTTAGTTAATTCATTTAAAAAAAAAGTGAATCTTATTATAAATGAATGTGAATGTTGTATTTTAATGTGATCACTTTATGTGTATAATGATAAATGTAACATTTCATTTAAAAGATACATAGTCTTATGTGGCAAAAAAATTGAAGGCTGAATGATCCTATAAGAGCATGAAAGACTATTTTATTATAAGATTACTAGACATTCCTCTATTGTCCAACCAAATAAAATATCAAATGTCAAACTCTAAAAGCACAGTCTAATAATATATAGGTGAATGTAAAACTATTGTCTTTTAGAAAAGTTAATACTTTAAGACAAAGAATAATTGTATAGTAATGATCATAAATATTCATATATTCTTCAATAATTATAGAAATTTCGATAGTGTAACATAATTGAGGGAGGAATTAAATTGGGTGGTGAACAGGAAAAAAACAAAAACATTCTTCCATTCTTATTTGTTTCATGTTAGAAAAGGTCTGTGTACTGTATGTCTCATCGGGCCATCGATTACGTCCAGTCCTCAAATCCATCGAACAAGGCTGGGAGAGCTCGTACGAAGAAACATACCCACCGGTCGAACGACCTCGCGGATGAACAATATAGGACTATCGGTCAATCGGGCGAACAAATAAACCATGTATATCTTAAGGAACCATCGGTCGATCGGCCTCGCAAACGAACCACGTTAGGAGCCATCGGTCTATCGGTATCACAAACGAGTATCAACTTAAAAGAACAATCGGTCGGTCAGCCTACATATTAATTACGCTTTACTCCACAACGGACCATCGGTCCTTCAGCCCCACACGAACAACGCATTAACTTGATAAAGGACAATCATTTGACCAGCCACCGGGTCAATCGGTCGATCAATCTCCTAAGGTTCGCGTAACGCTTTATATATGACCATCGGTCCATCAGTTATAAACGAATGATTCACTCGTTAAAATCAAGATATAACCAACCCAGTCAAGCGGCCATCGGTCGCACGGCCAAACAACACCAGTCAATCGAATTAATTAGCGTTAAACAAGTCAGTAATCTTGATTAGAGGATCATTGGGCCGTGATTAAGGAACCCTAATCACAGGCCCATACCGAAAACTATAAATAGGGCCCAAAGGTAGGTTGGTGAGGATCTTTAATTCGCATTTATTACGGTAGTTATACTGATACATCGATCGGTCCAGTAACTGACTTAAGCATCGGAGCCTTTTAGACAGGTACCCCGATCGTCCACCCAACCGATCGAGCAGCGCCGGGCGCTTCAATTTGTTGTTATCAGGGAAGACCTGTACAAGCGAGGCTTCACCGCGCCGCTCCTCAAATGCCTGTCGGAGGAAGAAGCGATGTATGTCATGAACGAGGTCCACAATGGCGTTTGTGGAATGCACACCAGTCGGAGGACGATGAAGGCGCTAATACTCCGGGCGGGTTACTACTGGCCGACCATGGAGCAAGACTGTGAGGCTATGATACACAGATGCGAAGGCTGTCAAGCTCATGGGAACGACGTTAAGAGAGCCCTGACCGAACTACATAGCCTAACATCCCCTTGGCCGTTCGCGCAGTGGGGTATGGACATCGTCGGTCCATTCCCTATCGGTCGAGCACAAAAGAAATTCATACTGGTCGCGGTAGATTATTTCACCAAATGGGTCGAAGCAGAAGCCCTGGCCAACATCACCGCTCGGCAGGTCCACTCGTTTGTTTGGCGGAACATCATCTGCCGCTTCGGCCTGCCCCACACCATCATCACCGACAACGACCGGCAGTTTATCGACAAGAAATTGAAGGATTTTTATAAGCAGGTGGGGATATGCCATGTAACCAGCTCGGTCGAGCATCCCCAGACCAATGGCCAAGCCGAAACCATGAACAAGGTCATAGTGGCAGAGCTGAAGAAAAGATTGGGGGAAGCCAAAGGAGCATGGGTGGACGAACTGCCGCAGGTCCTTTGGGCCTACCGGTGCACTCCGCATGGGACGACCGGAGAATCTCCTTTCAACCTAGCGTACGGAACAGACGCCATGCTACCAGTTGAAGTAGGAGAGCCCACTCTTCGGCGGGAGATGCAGGACCTTGACATAAATTGCGGACGCATGCGAGAAGAATTGGACTGGACGACCGAGCGGAGAGAAAGAGCGGCAGTACGAGTTGAAGCATGCAAGAGGATGGTGGCCAGGAGATACAATGCAAAAGTCAAACCAAGGAGCTTCACCCGAGGAGATCTAGTGTGGAGAAAAACCAACGAGGCGCGCAAGAGATCGACACAAGGGAAGCTGGCTCCGAACTGGGAAGGGTCGTTCTGCATAATCGAAAACCTGCAAAACAGAGCCTATCGGCTAGAACACCTAGGCGGCAAGGAAATACCGAACACATGGAACGCCTCACATTTAAAAATGTATTACAGTTGACATTTTCAATAAAATGAGTGTTTCATTCAAATCCTACTAACTAACCGACGGGGCTCCCTACGGGACCTGGGCAAAAGCCTGACCGGTCTAGGCAAGGGCTTCCACGAGGAAGCCCTACTCGGTCAGCACCGATCCAAGCGATCTAGCGGGTAAATAAGTGACACGAACTGTCCATTGCGATCAAGGCACGACGCCCATGATCTAAAGGAATTAAAATTGAACGCGCAACAAAGAAGCAAACAGAAGAAAACAATGAGAAGAAATAAGTCACAAATCACGGGCCGATCGCCCGATCAATCGCTAATCGTGACACTTGCTCAAACACTAAGTTTACAAAAAGGATCAATGGCTGATCGCCAACATTATCAAACTACTATGGTAAACGGCCGATCGCCAACGATACCGAAGAATAAAGCAGAAGGTCGATCGCCAGTAAAAAACGACGAAAGAGAAACAAACCAACAGAAAAAAGAAAGGCTATGTGCCATTTACATATAAATGTTTGTAAAAAAATGGCCTAATAACCGATCGAGCACGATCGACCACGAGGCCGATCGGACTCGATCGGTTATGTCAAAATATACAATTAAATTAAAAAACTAAGAATTATCTGTAGGAGGATCGTTTACTTCATCGAACCGGTCGAAAACTCTTTCCAGCTTCCCATCCACCACCCCAAGTGAACATCAAACCGGTTGGGAAAGCAGCGATAATAGAAGACAGCCTGATCGACGACATTCTGGAAGCCCGTCTCATATTGAGCAAAAACTTGATCATCGGCAACGCGCAGCTCGGCCTGGTACTCTTTGGCTTTCTTTTGCCAATCTGTAACTGATCCGGCGGCGGCCAGGTGCTCGAACGTTAAGTCATTAAAGCGTCGTTAGAGCTTGCGAAGTTCGTCGGCCGCCTCCTTGGCTTTCAGTTGCTCCTCCTTCGCCCGATAGTCGGCGGCCTTAAGTAGACCGGCGCACTTGGCATGCTCAGCCTTTATGTCGTTCAGGCGATCGAACTGAGTCTTCAGGTCCGATGCGGAGGCTTTCACTTCTTGGAGCTCCATCTTCGCCGCTGCGAGCTCCTTCTCCAGGCTTTCCATCTTGCCCCGGTAGGCTCGGGGAAACTTGGTGTAAATTGCGGCCAGCCTGAGGGTCAGTTCCCCGGTCGTTCGCAGAGCTTCCTCTTCGGATACGTCCTTCAGCATGTCCTTGACGCGAGGACCCAAGTGGAAGGAGACCTCCTCGTCAAGCCGAACCTCGCCGTCGAGGAAGGCAGTGGCCAGCGACCCAGAAGCCTCAACCTTTTTGTTTTTCTTGGATGATCGGTCGGTGGGGGAGTCACCCCTCTTAGTCTTTTTTTCTCTATCTGCTGCAGCCCCGGGAACAGCAGAGCTGGGAGGCTTCACGACAAATCGGGATCTGATGACGACGCCCGAGGCATCGGTCGGAGCGATAGTAGCAGGAGGATGAGCTATCGAAGGAGCAGCGGGGACACTTTGGAGGGGCGCGACCTCCTCAGCGGCATCATCCTCCCTTCGTCGGGTCTTGGCGCGGGCCAGGAACTCAGCGTTAGAAAGCGTCGTTCGGGCCATAATATCTGCAAGCAAGAAAAAACACGTAAGTTAATTGCAACCCCTACGACGATCGAAAAGATCATAACAACTAACCATAAACCGCCCTCGACAAGTCCGGAGAGCGGAGGCATTGGATCAGCGGCCTCGGGGGGATCTTGTCGGGCAGGGTCTTGAGGACGGCCAGGTTGGCCCGCTCGGCGGGGGTCAAGCGGTTTTCTGCCTAGGGATCAGTAGGGAGAGGGAACGCCGTCCAGTACAAGGGGAACTTCGGTCGGCCCTCCTCATCGAAGATATACTTCCTGCCCCGGTCGGGTATCGCTACCTTGAAAAAATCGGTTTTGAAACCCTTATACGAGGCGAGGTAAAGAGTGAATAGGCTCTTGTTCGCCCCAAGAAACGAAACCCAACCTTTCGACATCGTGGGTCAAGTCTTGTAGAAGTGCAGGAACAGAGGCATAGTGACTGTTAGACCGACCGCTCGGCAAAGAACCTCGAAGGCCTGCATCGACACCCAGGCGTTCGGATGTATCTGGGTCGGCGCACATTGGATCTGACGAAGCACCGCCATCTGCCAGTCGGCGAACGGCACAGTCAGACCCAGATCGTTGAATAGGCAAGCATAGACATAGAAAAACTCTAGCTTCGCCGCCCCCTTGTCGTGGCAGACCCTCTCGTTACTGGCACACACCTTGACCCGAAGAAACCCATCCTCTACCTCGTCGCCAAAAACCTTGGTCCGCTCAACCAGATCCCCAAGGTCATTACCCGATCGGAATCTTGTCGCATGCGTACCGGCTCATAGGGGCCCAATCGTATCCCTGCACCTCTGGCAGAGAAGGATAGGAGAATCCGCTGAACTTGACACTCCCCCGAGCGAGGTCCTCACATCTGAGAAGCTAAACAAAGCAGAGATCGACCCGCCGCCCCCGGACACCTCGACCGCCCTGCCCGAAGAACCGTCTGAACTCGATGCACTGGAAGACATTTTTTACCTGTAGATAGAAGAAGACGATCAGTGGCTCGGGTAGAAAGAGAGAGGAAAGCGTGAAAATAACGACAGCCACACGTACCTATTTATAGGAAGACTTAGGGACACGTGGCAGCCCTAGAACCACACGATCATGCGCAGATCAACGACCCATACTTCGCGACGCTTCAAATCCTAACATATAGGCACGATCTACGATGTCAGATAACTGTCAGGGGACGCCATCGGTCCATCGACACTACAGTCTTAGTAAACCTTCTCGCTTCGCCTGCACCATCGCTCAAGACTGGGGGGCTTGTGTACGGTATGCCCCATCGGGCCATCGGCCACGCCCAGTCCTCAGGTCCATCGAACAAGGCTGGGAGGGCTCGTACGAAAAAACATACCCACCGGTCGAACGGCCTCGCGAATGAACAATATAGGACTATCGGTCAATCAGGCGAACAAATAAACCACGTATATCTTAAGGAACCATCGGTCGATCGGCCTCGCAAACGAACCATGTTAGGGGCCATCGGTCTATCGGTATCACAAACGAGTATCAACTTAAAAGAACAATCGACCGATCAGCCTACATATTAATTACGCTTTACTCCACAACGGACCATCGGTCCTTCGGCCCCACACGAACAGCGCATTAACTTGATAAAGGACAATCATTTGACCAGCCATCGGGTCAATCGGTCGATCAATCTCCTAAGGTTCGCGTAGCACTTTATATATGACCATGGGTCCATCAGTTATACGAATGATTCACTTGTTAAAATCAAGATATAACCAGCCTAATCAAGCGGTCATCGGTCGCACGGCCAAACAACACCAGTCAATCGAATTAATTAACGTTAAACAAGTCAGTAATCTTGATTAGATGATCATTGGGTCGTGATTAAGGAACCCTAATCACAGGCCCACACCGAAAACTATAAATAGGGCCCAAAGGTAGGTTGGTGAGGATCTTTAATTCGCATTTATTACGGCAGTTATACTGATACACCGATCGGTCCAGTAACTACTTAAGCTCGGTCGAGCATCTTAGACAGGTACCCCGATCGTCCACCCAACCGATCGAGCGAGGAAGTGGATTTCTTGGAGAAGTTATCTCAGTTGCGAGGAGGGGAAATTTCCAGAAAAGGAGTAAGGTTGAAGAGGTTCTTAGTAGACTCTTGGTCCCTACACTCGAAACAATTTGTTTCATGTGTAATTTTATATTTCTAAGAATTATATTCTCAAAAATATTATATCTAGAAAAGATATTTGTATATACAAGTTTTACAAGCATTTACTAGTTTTAGAAAAAGAAAAATATAATGGGAAAATGTATATTTTAAAAAAGGAAATAACTTTTTGAAAATAATATATATATATATATATATATATATATATATAAACATATTTTAGTAACAAATATTTATTCTCACCCATGTCTTGAAGAAAAAAAAATCAATTTTATAATAAAAAATCTTGGCATACTAAATTCAAACTTATTAATAATAAAACTTTAATTACCTTGTTAAAGATCTTACTACTCTAGAAATTAGTTATAAAATGTTAATAATAATAGATGTTTTGTCATTGGCTGCTATATTGGTAGTTGTTATTTAATTTAATCAAATTGATCTGTTTTTTTTTTCTTTTTAAAAAAGATGGCAAAAACACAATTCAAATTCATATCCTCATAACAATAAAGAAAGTTGTAATACAGAAGAGGTTTTAACCTTTTTGTGGCAGTATTTGGTTATTATTACAATAACTTAATACAGAATACTAGTTCAAAAAATATTATTATTTCTGACAGGTATTTATTACTATTAGAGACAAAAGTAATTAATTAAAAATAATAAAAAGAGAGAAAAATTGCACTCTATCTTGCTATCTTCCATTTTCTATTTTTCCACTCTTTTTCTGCTATTTCTCTCTGCATTCTTTCACTTCTTCCTTTGCTCACTGCATTCTCTCTCTCTCTCTCTCTCTCTAACCTAGTTCTACATTTTTCACTCACAAGTTTCTATCTTTAAGCTCATATTGCTCTTCATCACATAACTTCTCTGATCTGTATCTTCACTTTCTTTGACCCAGATCAAATTTTTGACCTTTTTTCCCTCTCTGTTTATGCTTTCCTTCTAGCCATTCATAAAAAACCGCTGCTCCCATCTGGGTTTATCCTCTTTCTGGATTTTTCTTATCTGATTTTGTGAAATGGGTTGTCTTTGTTATGCAGAAAATTGATTCAAGATAGGAGGTCAGCTTCATTTCTCTTCTTCTTTGTCTCTTACTTCATCAATCTCAATTCTGTGTAAATCTATAATGTTATTGCTTACTTTTTCTCGTTCTTTCTTTCTTTCCTTTTTTTCTATTCTGATGTTTATCTTCTTTTTGTTTTGATCCTTTTGATAAACTGGGAAAGTGGCTTGAATTCCTCTTTCTTGTTAGATTTCTTGTTGTTTGGAAGCAGAGCAGTTTATGAAGTCTGTTTGCATGAGCTTGAAATAGATCGAAGTTGAAAAACTTTGAAATATTTTACGCTGTTTACATTAAAATTGAGTTTTGTTATATCTGGGTTTCTCTTAGTTCTTGCCTGAAAGTGAGTCTGGCTTCATTTGTTCGGTTTAGGATTAGGTGATCCGCGGCGTGGTTCAGTTTGTTGGTAAGGAAAATGATTTCAATGCGATGCAATGTTTTCACTGTTTGATGCGTTTGCAATTTTTCTTTGGTGAAAGTTAAGATAACTTGGTCCTTTGGTTGGTTCTTCCGAAATTGGTTATTAAGAATTTCTGAAATAGTGTTTATGCATATTTTTTTGCTGATTATTGAATAAAGGAATCATCGAATTATCCTCTGGAATGAGTTTTCCAAACGGTGTTTAAGTTATTGGCTCACATCAGAATTCAACTGATGCATTCTGTATTTGATCCTTAAGTAGTAAAAAACTGAAGAGAAGTTATAATTTCAAACTTGGCTTCTGTTAATTTTGGTTTAGTACAAACAAATAATCGATGCAAGCAAGTGATACTCAAAACACAAAAGTGTATGTGATCAAGAATTGGTTTCAAGTAGCACATCACTCAGAATTTGTTTGAGTTATATGATCTTTGTTTGGCCTTTGAAGTATAGTTGTTTTATCTGCGCAGAATTTTGGTAGAGAAATTTTAGTTCATTTTTGTCAACAAGGGCTTTTAGCTATGGGTAGAGGCAGAGGAAAAGGGAAGAAGCAATCTGTTATAGCCGAGGATCCTGGAAGTGAAGAGGATAATAAAGTCCCAGCTTACAGAAGAAGAGGAAGACCTCTGAAGCCACTGACTGATGAGATTGAAGAAGTGGAAGTAACTGAAATTATAGAGAAAGATGAGGAGAATGTGAAGGGTAATGGCTCTACCAATGAGTTGAAAACTCAACCTATCACAATAAATAAAAGGAAAAGGAAGAGATCTACACAGGTTAAAGAAAAGATAGATCCCATGAAAGATGACAATGGCATCCTAGCAAAGTCAGGCCCTGATGATTCAATAAAGTCCACCGGATTCCGGCAGAACGGTAGCCGGCGTAAGAACAAGCCTCGCCGTGCTGCTGAGGCCGGGGTAGATTGCAAGTGAGCAGCAAGGTTGTGTGATGAAAGTTCTGTTCTGAAAAGCCCTTGGAGTTGATGGAGTTTTGTTATCACCAGAGACAGGGTTTGTTTGATTGTGTAAGGCTTGTTATGGTTGCTTGTTATTGCTCATTTTGTTCTTTGTAACTCCCATATGCTATTTCTGATATTAATTTTGATGATTCATATCAGACTGTGCTCTTTAGTCTTCTATAAAACTGTTGCCAAAAGAAAAGTCTGAAAAATTTTGTAGATATTATTTTTCATCATTGTTAGGCTCATAAAGGGGTTTGTTTCTCACTTCTTTCAAATGAACAATGTTCTTTTGTTGATAGATACATTTTGTTTCATCCACAAGCATGTATGTGTGTGATGTCAAGTAATGTTGAATGGTCCAATGGCACTTAAAATTTCTACAACTTTTGTGAACAATGAGCCTCAATGTCCTCCAATGTTGCATTGAAGTTTTCAACATAAAGGCTCTCACACGTCTATCTGGTGAACTAGTTATGATCAGAGATTGTGGTTTTGAGTGTTATTTTAGTTTGAGAGGAGGAAGAAGCATAGGTATGTGTAGCAACATGCATTTATAGAAGACAATGAGAGGAAGTAGGAAGATTAGAGCATAAGAAAGGAAGAAAAGAAAAGAAAGGAATGGGTACATGTGATGATTGTGATCGATCAGGAGTAAAGCTGAGAAAAGCATGATGATGTTGATATATAGGTATCCTTTTTTTGTAGAGAGTGAATCCCCAAACAAGGCCTAAGCTAGTGTTTGATCTTGTTGGTTGACTTGTTTGGAAGCTATAGACCTGCAATCTCTTTTATGAGCTTTGGTCTTGTCTTATTTCTTTTTCTCTCTTTTGGTACATAACTTAGAGTTCTGTCAATTCTCACACATGCAGGGTTAGGAAAAAGATTTTCGACACCAACAACTACAATTTAGTATAATTTTTATAAGTCAATTATTTGAATATAAATAACATAAATTGATTAACCTATATAATAGTATGCTTTACTGGTATACTTAGGACCTTCTAAAAAAGTGTTTGAATTGAATTAGAATTGAATAAAGTTTAAGCCCCGCCTAAAATGTCTTATGATAATTAAATAAGTGAAGTTGAAGTCAAAATCTTGAAATGTGTAGACCCACCTATCTTATTTGATTAATGGGTTATTGCAGGTGCAAATGAAAATGTGCATTTTTAAATAACATGAGGGTTTAGGGTCTGTAAGAAATTTTTTCGCATAGAAATACATAGAGTTTTTTTTTTTTTTTTTTTTTTTTAAGCATATTTATTTTTCAACTTTTTTTTTATTTTTTTATTAATTAATGTTTTGTTTTTTTTAATAAATTTTTTTTTATAGAAATAAATAGAGTTTTTTTTTTTTTTTTCATTTTTCAAGCATATTCATTTCGCAACTTTGATATCATCATCTTAATAATAACGTAACAATAAAAACTTTCATTTATTTCATAAATATTCAAAATAAACAAAAACTGTCCAATTCAAATCATTTAAAATATATTTTAATTCTATATATCGTTCTTTAAAATATATTAAATATATTAATAGATACTGATTTTGATAATTTTAAATATATTACAAAAAATTTAAGGTATAACATCGATGTATTTTAATGAGCACACAAAATCACATAAAAAATCTCTAGAAAATATGGACTAGTTAAAAATCCAACTAAATTCTTTCTTAATACAACAGGTACATTGGGAATGAATACATGTTTATGTAAAGTCATATTTTCTTTTTAAACCTTAAATAGTTGTTTGACTTTTATTTCATAAACATGAGGTTTAATCTTCATCTACTTATAAAACTTTTTTAAGGCTAATTTAGTCAAGATTCTAGCCAAACTTGTGTTTAAATATAAACGTAGAAGACCTTTGAATGCAAGTTAACAAGCCTAAAACTTTAAACAAGTTAACAAGTATTTGATAAAAATTTAACAGAAAAATTATAAATTTTATTATTTATATTTACTTATTATAGATTGATTTACCACGTTTGAAAAAATTATTTTAACGATGTAATATTTTTATTTTGTTGGATAAACTTTCAAGAATTCTTAAATTGTTTTATCTAATAAATAAGCATTAATGTATGTTAGGTTGGGTTATAAAACCTGACATATTTGACCTGACACTAACACTAGACTCTTACGTACTTACGAGTCGATTCACTTCGTATGGTTTATGTTTACAATTTTATTTTATCATTATATATATATAGTAAAAGAAAAATAATATAGAGGTGAATAAAATAAAATAATATACTTCGAATTATATTGGTACAAAATAATAGACTAACTTATTAATTTTATCCTCAATTTTGAGGATAAAATATTTGATATTTTAATTTAAATTTTATAAATGTTTTTATTCTTATGAAATTTTATTTGATATTTTAATTTAAATTTTATATGATTATAATTTCTTTTTAAATATTTGATACTGAAAAATTAACTCTTCTTTTAATATTAAATATCGGATAATATTAAGTTTTCTTTACCGTAATTTTTTATTATTTTATAAAAGAGTTAATTATGTTTTTAATCTTTAAACTTTGATGCAAAATTGGAATTTGTTTTAGTCTGAAACTTTAATACATTTTTATAAATTTTAAAATGAATGGATATAATCATTTTAACCTAATTACACTAAATTTTATTGACATGTCAAACACATTTCCCAACAAATATTGAAGCGGAAACATGTAATAACTCAAATACTAGCATGAAACGTGTATGGCACATAAAAAAAGTTGAATGTAATTTGGTTAAAAGAACTATATCCACTTATTTTGAAAGTTCGAGGACTACAATATATCAAAGTTTTGGACATGACGAATTCCAATTTCGCATTAAAGTTTAAGACTAAAAACATACTTAACTCCCCACTCCGCCATCACACCATCCCTAATTGTTCGTTTGAGTTAAATATATAGGTATGAATTATTCATTTAATTAAACATTTTAACAACTTTCAATATAAAATAATGTATCTAAAATAATATAAATATTGTTTAAATACCTTTTTTGTTTTAATTTTTGTTAAGTTTTGTCAAATAAATTCTACTTTATTTTTGTGCTCAAATATGTCCCATTTTTCATCAAATTTGTTCAATTTGGTTCTTTTTTGCTAACATTATTTAAATATCATGAATAGTGACTATCACATATCACTTCGTGGATTTTTATTTTATTTTATAATTTTTTTAAATGTTCACTTGTCAACCCAACAATGTGTTATGTGCCACATGCCAAAGTCAATGTTTTATATTCAATTTAGCGCCTATATTTGTTATTTTTGTTCAATTTAATCTCAATTTTTCTTAACATGAACCAATTTTATCCCTCTCCAAATTAAAATCAAATTTAATTTTTATATTAAAATTCACATTTTTTTTATTAAATATATTAAAATTCACATCATTATAACTTTTATATAAAAATTAAATTTAGTCCCAATTTCGAGAGAGACAAAATTGCTCAAATTTAAACAACATTGGGATTAAATTGAACAAAAATAACAAATATCAAATACAGGAACTAAATTAAATATAAAACATTGGTTCTGACACGTAACACACGTGACTGAGTTGACACATGAACATTTAAAAAAAATAAAAAAATATTAAAAATATTAAAAAATTAAAAAAAGTATAAAAATAAAAATAAAAAATAAAAAAAACTACAAAGTGAAATATAACCAACAATATTAGCCAAAGAATTCCTATTTGAACAAAAAACAATTAAGATTGATTTAACAAAATTTAACGAAAATCGAGAAAAAAAACATATTTTAACTTATAAATATCAATAACAAGTTTAATATTAAAATAAACATATTTATTCCTTTAGTTTGAGTGATAATATAGAAATTAACATATTAGGAAAACTTGTACGAAGTATTATTTGTGGATTATCAGACAAAATAAAAATTAAAACAAATAAATTAACTAATTTAAACACTGTTGCATATTTATTAATTATATTTTTTACTTTGACATTTGAGGTTAATTTAGATTTGGTCTTATAAATTTGTAAAAAGAAGTTTATCTTAAATCTAAAAAATTACATTATTTACCAAGTAAAAATTAAGTTAATACATTTGAAATTTGAAATTTTGAAATCTGAAGGTAAGTATACAGTTTTAAATTTACTCAATTACTTGAATAAATATGCTATTATAAAAATAAAATCATAATTAGTATACCCAAAATAATATTTACTTATCTAGGAGATTCTCTCTTTTGTGTCCACATTTTAAAATACCAGTTTTATCCTTTAAAATACAATTATTTATTAAATATTTAAAAATTGACCGTTATTTTTATAAACATATTTTTTCTATTTATGAACAATTATTCTCTCATCTTTTCTTATATACTTCACTTTATTATATACTTTACTTTATTTTTAATAAATATAATTTTATTTTCTTTATTAACTTAATAACATTATATTATCATCACCTAATAATATAATATCACGCATATTTAAAAAATGCATACACACAGTCACGACGCTAGTATAAAATAATGGGCTTAGTATTAAAAAATCGTTACTCTTTCTTTTGAGTAATATAAAAGAAAATATGTTAAGAAAACTTAAACGTATTAGTATTTCCGAGTTATATATTGTTTGTGAAATATGTAAAGCCGTCAAAATAGATTATAACCCACGAGCCAACCTGGCTCATCACGAGTTGGAGCCGGGTTGGGTTGAAAAATACAAATTTTAGTACAAGTTAAAAATAAATCCAACCCATTAAGAACCCGACTCATTTGAGTTGAATCCGTGATGAACCGGGTTGGCTCACCAACCCGCCAATAAATTATAAATATTAAATATATATATATATATATATATATATATATATATATATATTAAAAAAATAAAGCCCTAAACCTAAATGCTATAAAATTAGGTTTTGAACTAACAAGTACCATTATTGTTAGTACTGTAAAATTAATTTAATTATTTAATACTTAATCTTTTAATATTATTAGTTAATATTCTTTGTTTCTTGTTTTATTTTAGATGGGGATAAAGAAGATGCTTCAGGAGATGAAAATGTTTTGGATTTATCCATTCAAGACTCTAATACTATAATTTGATAAGTAACAAGAATGATTTGATGTTAGATAGTAATTTATATTTTTGTGATTTTGGTTTGTATTTGGAGTTTAACATAATTTGAGATTTTATTTGGATTGTATTGAAATTTATTTAGATTTTAATCATAATTATAATTTAATTTTATTGGGATTGAAGAAAAAAATTGTGTTTTTTTTTTAATTAAGTGAGCCAGTGAACCAACCCGTTTAACCCACTAACCCGTGGTGGGTCGGGTCAGGTTCTAATTTTTTTGGTTCGCTAATAAGTGAGTCGGGTTTGGTTGACCCACTAAGTGACTAACCCGTCGTGGGCCGAGCCGGATTGGATCGGATGACCCGTTTTGATAGTTCTAGAATTATGTTTACTGCTCTTAATTTAAGTTTTTAAATGTTTAATAGAATAATCCTTTTATTTACTACGTAATATAAAAAAATTATTTTCTTTATTTTATTATTATAAATTTTTCTTTTATTTTAAAAACTTTTTTGTTTCATTTAAATAATTTTTGTTATTTCTTAACCATGGACTAGGGTGATATTTAATTTTTTTTAGATTGCTAAGGTATTTTCACCTTATTATATTCTTATATTTGTTTTTCTTTGTACGATTTCATTCAATAGTCTCTTAAATTATTTTTAAGACATATTTTTTCAGTTTTTAAATATTTTTATAATATAAAATACTATTTTGATATTTTTTATATAATTATTTTTTCTCTAACTATTATCATACGTGTAATTTTATCATTATAATTGAATAAATAAATTTTATTTACCATAATATAATAATTTAATGTAATTGTCATGAATTTTTTTATATTATTCAATTTATTAATTTTTTTTTATCTTAACATATTTTGAAATTTCAGGATTATTTAGATTCGATAAGAAACCTTTTTGAAAATTTAGTTGCTAAAATATAAAGTAATTATATATATATATATATATATATATATATATATATATATATATATATATATAAAAAAAAATATAATATATATATATATTTTTTTATATATTTATATATTGTGTGTTTTATAAAAAATATATATAATATATAAAAAAAAAAAATA
>Ga0099822_1006642_pt1 | contig 15042 bp, 11 predicted proteins | sample CowpeawhiteBW_FD_76839 | JGI IMG/M metagenome (GOLD analysis project Ga0099822, IMG submission 76839) | Root nodule microbial communities of legume samples collected from California USA - Cow pea white BW | ecosystem: Host-associated > Plants > Roots > Nodule | place: USA: California | collected...
ACTGAACAAAACAAGTTTAAAATAGTAAAAAAAAGTTATAAAACAAAAACAAAATCTGGTTAATACAACAGGTTAGTCAAAACAATTAAGAAAACACCAGCAAAAAAAAAAAAAACTAGGTTAGGAGAACTGATCTAAACATGTTTAAAATAGTAAAAGAAAGTTAGAAAGAAGGTTAATGACTCCAAACAGCAAAGAAAGAAAGAAAGAACTACAACCACCAGTCAGCTATTAACGAGAAGGAAATGAAACATGAGTAAACTGGTGCAAAAACTTAGGGAGTGAATCCTGTCAGCACAACACCAGCCAAAAACAATGTCAGAAGCAAGTTAGAAAAGTTAGTAGTGTGAGAAAACTGAGATAACAAAGAAAAAACTGCTAAAACAAAGCAAAGTTAGTAAAAGCAGAAAAAACTGTTATCACAATGTTGGTGCAGAGGTTATCAAAAACAAAGAACGAAAAATGTTAGTCAAAGCAAAACAGCAAAAAGCATATCAGATCAACTAAACTAAACCAGTATCTACTTATTAAAAGAAATGAAAACCACCTGACAGCTGATAAAACTACTGAACAAAATAAAAATCAACTATTGTTGGATACACTTGAAAGGAATAATTTGAAAGAAAGAAGGTTCTTATTTTGTTAATTGATTTGAAACGGTACATGAACTTCTATATATAGGAACTCAAACCCTAAAGTAGTAGTTACAAGAGATCTCTAAAACTTCTAACAACTTCCAACTAATTCTAGTAATACATTAATATCCTACGAACAACTTTTAATATTGTATTTAATATCCAACTAACAACAGTTACTAATGAAACCTAAAAACACTTACACCTTGTCTGAAGATGAGAATATTCCAAAAAGACACTTAATAGCCTTTGTCGAAAGTTTGTCAAGACCTAGAGAGATATTATGAACAAAACAAATACACTCAAACACGTGAATAGATATGGTATAGAGGGTCATTTCGAAAAATAATAGAGCGAGGAACTTTATGGTCAAAAAAGGAAGAAGACATTCTATTGATTAGAAAGTCGGTAGTAAGGGATGCATCTGTTTGAATCGGTTTTTATTCATCCTCCTCTCTTTGAAATTCGGACAAAATTAGTATCTCTATCTTTACTTACCTTTTGTTACGATATTATGAAATTCAAATTTTCATATTATCTAATAAAATTTAAGTAAAGAGGAGCAGCTCTTTAATCACATCGGGATACAAAGTGAATAAGTACCTCTTGGGACACATAATATTTTAATCCATAACATGCATCCTCACCTCATCTAGCATAATGCATTCATATGTTGATACCATTTGCATAGGCATGGTCAGTTTCCTTGCATTACATGCATTTATTTTTGCATTCATTAGTTCATGCTAATAAAATAAAAGTGTGGCACCTTGAAGGACTTGCTAAGATCATGGAGAATACAAGAGAGGCTCAAGAAGCGGTGAAAGCTGATGTTGATAAATTGAAAGAGCAATTGAGTCAGATCCTGGAGGCCCTAAAAGCATTACAAAGCAATGGGAAACTTTGGCCCCACCATATCAGCCAAGAGATCAGATGATCCAAACATTTACACCTTACGGTCTCCCTTCAGGTTACATTCCATCTCTCGAAGAGGATTTAAGGCAAGCATATACCCAAAAGGCGGAGGATCACATATTTGTAACTCATATCAGAGATGACAATGGACTTGGGGCAACCACTCTTACAGAACTTCTGGGAAATGTTCAACCAAATGTTGTGCATGCGACATCGACAAAGGAACCCAAGATGAAGCCTCCATACTATGCTGCCATATTAGTGGATGTCGAAGCAATCAATAACAAATTGGAAATGCTAGAGAAAAGGATAAGAGTCATGGAAGGTGGAAGAAGCTCTCAGTTTGAAAATGTTACTTGGTTGTCCTTAGCCCCAAATGTAGTAATACCTCCAAAGTTAAAATTACCTGAGTTTGAAAAATATAGAGGGACTACTTGTCCTAAGAGCCACATCATGATGTATGGCAAAAAAATGGTTGCGCATCCACGCAATGAAAAGTTGTTGATGCATGTCTTCCAAGATAGTTTGGACGGCGTGGCGCTAAACTGGTATGTTCATCTTGAGCCTTCATGTCTCCAATCTTGGAAGGATTTGGTAAATGCTTTCATGAAGCAGTACGAATATAACATGAATGTGGTGCTTGGCAAGTTACAATTGCAGAACATGGTGAAGAAGGAGTCTGAATCATTCAAAGAATATGCCCAAAGGTGGAGAGAGATTACTAAGTAGAGCCTCCTCTGAGTGACAAGGAGATGGTTACCGTATTCCTAAATACTCTGCAATCACCATTTTATGAACACATGATAAGTAGTGTTTGCTCGAGCTTTGCTGATATAATGATAATTGGAGAGAGGATTGAGAGCGGCATAAGGAGTGGAAAAATTGCACTCGGTCTGAATCTGGTAGCAAATTTGAATGAGCATAGTCCCGGATATGGGAAGAATAAGGAACAAATAACTAATACACATCTCATTGTCTATCCTCAAAAGTTGTATTGTTCTGACAATTCTGCTTAGTTGCATCATTCTCCTTCACGGATTTCAAGCATATGATATATCCGATCTTTCACCCAACGCCAGCTCACACAACACAATCTCACGCATCATCATCCTTTCATAACCTTTACCATTCATGAGCCTTCACCCTCGACCATTCTAGCACCAAACATTCATGTCTCATCTTCCCCAATCACACGCGTCCAACACAGAACAGTAAATCAGAGAGAAGAATAGGTAGAGTGTGGTTGCATGATGGTTGTGGACGTGCATTAATGGCAGTGGCTCTGGGTGCTCGTGCGAAGGCAGTTTGAGTTATGCCAGAGAGGAAGGAGAGTGAAGGTTGCATGTTTGTAAGCTCTCGTCGTCAACGTCCATGGTGGACACCTCTCATTCGTGCATCCCTATTTTTTTACTATGCACCCCCATATGTTGACTGTGTTAATTATTTGCCGCACCCCTTAAATTGTTACATACACCACACGTCTTGTGGGCTGGATAGTCATTTATTTCATACACCCCCATAATTGTTAACCCCACATTCCATGTGTTTGTTCTGGAATTGTTTGTATTGCAGCCCATGTTTAACTACTCACACCCTCATTTACTTCATATACCTCACTATTCATGCACCCTCATATCTTGGTTTTCCACTTTCCTCCTTAATTAAATTGCACCTTCTTATTTTTTTTTCTAAAACAATAAATATTTAAAAATTATAAAAATTGCAAAAATTACAAAAAATAGAAAAATGTAGAAAATGAGAAAGTTTTCTTTTTCTTGTCGTGTTTGTCCCGCTCACGTTGTGACACACCTATTTTCAAATAATTCAAAAAACACCAAAATAACCTATTTCAAAAATTAAAAACATCAAACACTCTCAAACAAACGGTTCTAAAGAACTACGTAACTCTGATTTCTCATTTTAAATGAAAATACGTAGAACTAAGATCAATTATTGTCGGGCCAAAAAATCAAAAAATATTTTTCTTGATTATTGTTGTCTCATTATTTTTTGGGAAAAATTAATGTTTTGAAAATCACATCAACTTTGCATGTTTAATTAAGGGTATCCATCTTTGGGCGGGTGTTGTAGGGTGGTAACACCTTCCTTATGAGTAACTGATTTCCGAACCCAAAAATATGGTTTTTTGCAGATTTTTCTTTATGGTTTTCCATAGTTTTTCCGAATAAACTATGGTGGTGACTCCAAAATCTCTTTTCAAACTCTTTTTTGGTTTGTCGTCTCGTCGCGGTTTCGGTTACGGCAGTTGGTGACTCCATTGGGGATTCCTAAAGAGTCAAGTCATTTAATTTGATATGCGAGCTTGATATGGTTTTCCTTAGTGTTTTCTTTCCCCTTTCTTTTTATTTGTATATTCTTGTCTCTACTTGGAATAATTGTGTGTGAATTGGGAATAATTATGTGTGAATTGTTTTGCTTATTTTGTTAGATATTTGTCTGATAAATTTTCTAGTTGTTTTGCAGGTAGGGTTTTGGTATGCATCATTCTCCTTTTACACACATTGTGCATTACATGAGTGGGACCTTATACCCAGGTCTGTCTAACTTAGAATTATAGGGGATTGTGTAGCAGTGTCAAAAATCTCTTCAATTCTTCTACTAGAACCCGATCCTTTACTATATGAGACCATATCGTTATTGGTTTATGTGAGAGGTACCTTGAGTTGCATCAAAGAGACATTGAATGTCATTAGCAAAAATGTCTTGCACCCTTTTCCAAATGGAATAGCATGTCTTATTCGGTCTCGGAATTTCTAAGACATCTCGTTCAATGGATTGCCATAAAACAACACATAACTGGAAATCCAGTTTTGCCTACTGAGGTTTGTCATCATCTAAAATAGTAGGAACATCCTTCTCTTAGTGATCATGGTATCCTTGACCTAGGAATCATAACTCCAGATAAGTGGACCAAGATAAATATTTTTTACAAATGAGCTTTGCTGTCGTAATAGTAGTAGTAGAAAGAGGGAAAATAATTTTACAAAGTTAGTGTGTTTTTTTTAGTTTGGATTGTTTTATTTTCAACAATGATATTTTGACTCTTGTTTTCTGTTACCTGTCCCATTGATGTGGCAGTCCATACGGCTTTTGTTTTTGCATTTTGTTTTTTTTTTCTTGTTGAGGCGCATGTGTTTGGATTGAGCAGAAGGCTCCTCCTGTCTTCATTTGAAAAAAGCAGAAAATAACTTTCCCCACTCTCACTTCTCTTCTCTCATTAACGGTTTTCTTTGGTATTGGATAAAAATCTAGGTTGTTCTTTCTTTCGAGATGTCATCCTTATTTTACCGGACTATTATTACTATTTGTGTGTGGTAGAGAGATTGAGTATAACCTGCACATTACTGGTGTGTGCAGCTTTGTGTTCCTCATTGCGCATTCGATATGTCTTTGGTGTGTCTTGCCCGTGGGTATTTCTTCGTAGCAGGTTTGGAGAAATTTTTGAAATTGTGTTTAGGGTTTCATGCATTTTGGATTTGTTACTATTGGTTGTGTACATTCAATTATTTTGTTGGTCTGTGCGAATCTTGTTTTTGGGGCATTTACTGTTTTTGTGTACCTTAAAAATTCGAGTAATAATTTCAGTTATTGATTGATTTGTACAGATTTTATTGAGGCATTCCTGCGGGACCAGATATGTTGGTTCTTTGAATAAAACATTAACCGCATAACAGAAGTTGCATATTGAAGCATCTCCATTTGGATGGTTCACCATGTTGAATGTGTATGTGAAGATCAGTTGGACATTTCTAACTGAGTTATGTGGTAGTTGGGTGGAGAGAAGAGGTGATTTTTTAGTTAGATCTGACGTTGTTGGTTCTAATTTGTTAGATGTATGCAATATTAAAACTCGGTTATGTTGCCGTCACGGTAGAAACTGGTGGAAATTTGGAGCTTGTTGCCACAAGAAGGCGGTGGTGATGGTGGGTTTTTCTTGGCGGCCCATGACAGCTGCTTTTCGCTTAACGGGATGTGAACGCGGAAAGGGTATGGCAGAAAACGTGGGACAGTGGCATAGAATAGAGATAAGGGCAGCGATTTGGGTAAAGGACAAGGGCAGTAGTGTGGAGAAAAGACAGCAGCGGCATGGAGGAGAAGCAGGGGCGGTGCAAAAAGAAGAAACCTGTTTAGGAGGGGTAGCCGCACAGGAAGATAACCCTAATTGCTGACTAAATGATATTTTGGGTGAGAGGCCTAAGTACTGTTGTTTTAAAATTTGGATCCGACCGAATAAATTTATTTTAACCTAATACTCAATAACCTTTTTTTTCTATTTTAATCTCAGACCTTGATACTGACTCTAGGAAGATCTTTAAATAAGGTAGACATTGATACTGACTCTAGGAAGATCTTTATGTAGATGTTAATATGATATATGATTTACTTCTGAAATGTTGTGAACGTGTTAGTGTAAATGAATTTTGTAGGTTGTACGTTTTGTTAGGTATATGAGAGTTCTTGTTCCCAAATCGAATTGGAAGAGTTTTTCCAATTTTGTTTAAGATTGTGGATGACCTCTAAAATCTTGAGAAATTTAATTGGGTAGTTTTGAATATGAATATTTTGAGGAAGGAAGAAAATACAAGGCTCTTTCATTTATTTGTTGTAGGTAATGTTTGAATATTTAATCTTGATTATAATTAAACGTATTTACAATGCCTGATCACGAATGACAACTTTTATCGTGGTGTAATTGTTTCAGTCATGGGCTTTTGAGCATGTACTAATTTTGCAACACAAAGGGGCAATGTTGGAGAACCAGTTTCTCCCGAGTGCTACATTGAATGGATGTGAAATTGTTGAGTGTAAACATATTTTACTTGGGCTGATGACTGTTGATGGATTGGGCAATGCCATCTGTTCTTTCGATGGGAGCCTGTCTCTCCCTCTTTCAATCTCTTTTTAGAACAGAGCGCACCATTCACCTCACCATTTTTCGGGCTCCGATTCGGTGGTTGATTGAATTTGGTAGGTTCTGATTCTCTGAGGTTTTATGGAACTGAGCAGAGATGTTGAAACTGAGGGTTCCTGCGGTACCATTTTTAGGGGCTGAAGTTTGATTTTATCGAGTTTAGCAACTGATGAGATCATAATCTGTTTGATTGTTTGGATTCATTTGGGTTTGTATAAGCTTGTGATTTGTGACGGTGGGTAATGATGGGATCAATGAATGAAAATATGGTGTCTTGTTTTGCATTTGATTGAACTTACGAAGTTGTGTGTTTGATTCAGTTATTGCGATTGTGATTAATGCGCATGGCTGCTTTGGAGGCGTGCTGCTCTTGTGGTTTTAGTGTTAATAATCCCAGTTTGTGACTGTTTGAATCTCCTTTAACATGCTTACTTATTAAAAAAAATATGCAATTTGGTATTATTTTTTAATTGGGATTCCTTTAAGATTCAAACTATAGTTATTTGCCTATAATTCGTTTTGGATTTGCTGAATTTTTGGGTTGCTGGGTTTTCTCAGGCTGGGGTGATTACATTCATCCCCTTCCGATTTCGCCCAGCATGAGATTTTAGGAAACCAGTTAAAATTGGGATTTAATTGCTATACGACGCACTTGTGACATGGAAGCTGATCACCTCAGATTGCTTGGGCCAAGTTTAGGCTCATTTTTTACATTAATATTTCCTCCATCGGTTTGGGCCATTTCTTCCTGCTCCCGTTTTTTCTTCTTGCGCTTGCATAAATTATTGTATTTCCATTTTAGGTTCATTAAAAATTAATTAAACAGTCCAAAATACTAATTTGACATCCTCTTCTTCCTTATGTTGTGGATTTCCTACACCTTCCTTCGTGGGGGTAAATAGCGTTCGGGGTTTGAATTAAGCTTGTTTGGGGTTTTAATTCTAAGCATGCTGCATGGTAGATTAACCAATCTGAAATACATTTTTGATTCGATGATATATTTTTTACTACACATTTTGAAAGATAGATATATTTTTCGGAATATAAAATCTGAAATATTTTTCTGAATCTGGAATTGAAATTCGAATTGTTCAATTTGGAAAAAAGTATTATCTTTTGAATCGTATATAGATATATCTTTCAGAATATAAAATCTGAAATATTTTTCTGGAAGTGAAATTTGAATTGTTCAATTTGGAAAAAAGTATTATCTTTCGAAACGTGTAATCTTGAGTATGTCTTTCGAAAATGATATTCCAACATAATTTTTGAACTCAATTTTGACATGACTTACATGACACTCTTTTTTCTTTTTAAACTAATTTTTTTAAATGAAAGTAAACTGATGTGCACGTACGGAAGTTACCCGAAGTTGTTTTTGGTAAAATGAAAACGTTGGTAAGACAGGGAGAGAGAAAGGCGGAGAAAGTTGAGACAGAGTAAAGTGTTGGTGAGACAGGGAGAGAGAAAGTGGGAGAAAGTGGAGACAGAGTGAAGTTCTCGTGTTAGAGAAGCGAAGCGAGAGGCCGTCAACGTAAGAGGAGACACCTGCGATAGCCACGATACTGGACGGGATCGATTCCAATGGAAGCGAGTCGACGACAATGACAACCATTCCACTGGAAGCCGTTTTGCAATGTCGTTTGAGTGTAAGGTTCCTGTTATTGTGTCCCAGTTGTTTCGTTCATCATTGGAAAAGGTTTGATCTTTGGGGGAAAAACTTATTTTTTATTTTCGTTTTTGGTGGAACATTGTTTGACTGAGTCGTTGGTGTTGTCTTCACTGTGGTGTGCTTTTGTAGTGTCCATTGTGTAGTCGCGTGTTGTGGCCTTTGGCAATGGTGTGCTTTTGGTCAACACCAAAATTTTCAAAGCAGCACATTTGGGGGTTTTGGAATTTTGGTGGCCGTATGTTACTGACTTTTGGTGGGAGATGGAAAATAGGAATTTTTTATGTTTCACGGGATGAGCGTTGGTGTTTGATTGGCTATAATTTGTTGATGTTATTGTGTGTTGTTTTAGGAATGTTGTTTGGTTTGTCTAATTATTTTATATTATGGCATTGAAGGGTAAATCTTTGCAGTTGTAACATAGAAAAGAATGATGGGTAGATTACAATCTGATGACAAGGTATTGACATTGCAGTTTTAGGATTTGGTTGTTATCATTATTTTTGTTTCAAGTTTAATTATGTTATAATTTATGTCTTTTGATTGATTGTTAGTCTCAGTTGCGTACCTTTTGTTACACGAAGTACATTGCTGAAATGAACGGATTGCTTTTGGATAGCCATCGTGCAAGGATACAAGATACACCATTCCAATGGTGTTTGCACATAGTAAAACCGTTACAAATATGTAATCCCCTTCTGCTGGAGATGTTGAAGCGATGATTACTTGCTCAGGAATCTTTCTGTGTCATGCAACGGTGTATTCCATTTACTTGTGGTGACATTTCCATGTGCTTAGGATTGGGTGGTGTTGGGGTAGATGTGGAATTTGATAAAAATATTTGTTGTGTTGTTGGTTAAGTTATGAAAGATAAATTAATAACAGCTGAAAATGTTATTGATGTGATTAAGAGTTTGGTACAAAGAACTTTATTTAATGATTCTTTCTTATTTGTACAATATATAAAATGATGAAATTGACAATGTTTTTTTGTAGTTATGGGCTATAGAACGGCTTAGATTATCTGCGTCAGATGCAGAGTTAATTTTTCCAAGAACTTTGGGCTGGACGGACGTTCAATTAAAGAGAAGACGCGTTAAGAAGTTATTTCAAGAGAGCCATGTATAAGTCGCTACCATTTTTGCTTTAAGAAAATGTTAATTATATTTTAACTAATTTGTTATGTCTTTTGTTCATTTAGATATTTTTGCAATGGAGGTTGAGAGAAGAAGATCATGAGAATGAAATGAGGAAGGAGGAAATAGGAATTCTGAGGATTTGGGAACTTTTAATGAATTTAATTTACATGACTGTGAGATGATGATGTTGGGCACATTATGGTGTGAAATTTCTTCCATGGATGAAGAAGTACTTTTCGGTGCACACTTGCCCAAACGGTGTCAGTAGGATCCTGTTCTTATAAATATAGGAATTAGTTGAAGAATTTGGTTTCAATACATATGATCTTTGTTAAAGAATGATACCTTCACACATATTTGCATATCGCCTAACCCATTTGGGTTGCACTGTTTCACAATGCATGCTACGAAAGGAAGGATACCAGTTCTATTACAACTTCCTAAGTGTGTAGTATTGTTAATGTCTCCGTCCTTAACAAGCCCTGCCCATGACTGCTTGGACATTTCCTGCAGGCCATGGAATAAGTGTAGTTGATGAATTACATTTTTGAAGGAAAGATTCCAAATCTTGTTCTTTTACATCAAGCCCCTTCCACGGTTCCATTGGCATTGAACAACACACAATATTAACAAGGTTTAATGAACAAGTATGCGAGGCAAATGAAAACCAGTTGGCCAAATTTAATGATGTACAAGTTAAATGCAGAAATGAAAGAGTTGTTGACTTACCTACTATGTAATCGCACAACCCAACAAACTAACAAAGTTATTTTCGTCTGATACCAAGTGGGTCATGGGGTCCAATATATACAAAAAGTAATTAAAGATGATATGTCCATAATACCCTTACTTTTCTTCTTCAGTAAGTTTAATGTTCATTGATGTATTGTTTCCTGTTTCATCGCCACCACATTAACTTCTCTCCAACCCCCTTACCTAACACAACTTAATGTAGAGTTATGGCACCAGCTTCCACATTAAAGGCACGCAGGTGGTAGCTGTCTTTGAATGTTGTTTGGAGCTCAACACTCTTCCTCATTAAAGATCGTCAACTTCCATTCCAAGTAAGTGGGGATTATTAGTTTAATTTTTTTTTGCGAGCAAAAAATATTTTCATCTCCGCATTAATGATGCAGGTTGTTTGCATTGGCTTGGTATGTTTAAACATTACAGTCACAGTTACCATGTCTGTTACCTAGGGTTTCAATCAATGTTCAATGTGATATTTGGCCACCAAGTCTTTGTCTTTGAATGAAATATTGAACATCTTATCTAATGACATGTACATCCATCTTGTTGAGCATACAAATATTGTAATTGAATCCTTTCCGTCACTTGATGATATTTGCTTAGGCTGTGAAAGTCCATATGTGTTTTGATACGTTAGAGGCTGTGAAATTTTTTAAAGAAATTATGCTATCAACATTGGCTTTGGTGTTAGGATCAGAAGTTCCCTACGCGGAGAAGACAATGAAATCAACTACATAAAGTTAGTATTTTCTCGTGAAGGAAGTAATCTTGAGTATGTCTTTTTATGGGCAACTCACCTTCACTCAACTCTTCCACTTGCTCCCCATCATCGCACTGGTGCACAACACCAAGGAGGCATAATAGCCATGCATGTAGTATCTACATCATCATATGCACTACACACATCATAAACATCATTCCCTTTTTCAGTTTACTCTTTGTAGCACCACCGTTAATGATTTCATTAATCAACATAGGCTCGTATGTAATCCCTTTTCCATGCGCCTCTGTTCCACCTCCATCCTTTTTCTCTTCTCCAATCAAGCTTTAGTTTTCGACAAGCCTCTAACGCCACTCCAAACCCTCGCCAATTTGGGTTCTTTTCAATAGAAGCCATTTCTTCAATAGGTTCCAACACCCTTCTTCCTTCTCTGTCGTTGACCTCGATGACTGACACTATCAACAACAGCTTTTCAGGTCATATTAGGAAGGGGTTCAACGATAGCAAAACCGACTTCATCCTGTCATCTCTTTGCTCACTCTCTATCACTCACTCTCATGTGCCTCCGTGAGCACTCCTGGCACCCGTCGCTGCCAACAGATCCTCGTTGGAGTGGATCGCTTTCAAAAACCACCACTGTCGCACATCTGTCACTAGCCATTCCTCTTCTGCATGAGCTTGTTGCAAGCTTGCAAAAGTTTGGGTCACCTCCAATATCGTGTTCGCCATTGCTCTCCTCCGATATTGTTGTTGGATACCACTTCATAGGTAATATATTTGTTATTCATTGCGCATTTGTTGTGCAGGTAGAGGTTCTGGTGCATTAATTTCTTTGCTACTTGTTAGGGTATGGTAATCTATTTTTATATATTAGATGATATATTATCATTTACTTTTTAACAACTTCTCTCACAGCCTTATAGCCTTACGTGGTTCTGACACATTTTATTTTTAATTTTTTTTTGAATTTGTAGGTATGGAAAACAAAACAGAATGGATTTGAAAGGAATCGAGAGTCAGAAAGACAAAGCGCGCGAGCGTCATTTTTTTCAACTAGTCTTTGCTGTCTTTAACCACATTTCTTTGTCTTCAACCTTGAGTTGTTCTAAAAAATTGTCTTCTTCTTCATACCCCTTTTCAAACCATTTAGTTGTCACAATTGTGTGGGTTATCCCACGAAAGCTTCAAGGTGGAAAGAAGGGATTTTTGTGGGGTTTGTAGTGGCGTGATCTTTGTAGTGTTGTGGGTTGGTAGTTTTCGTCTTTGTGGTAGAATCTAATCGAGGTCTTTTTTTTGTATAGTGGTTATGATTTTATTTTCTATAAAAGGCAAAGACGAAGATGAGTTTTTGTGTCAAATTGAGGTTAGGGTTAAGTTTTTGTCTTCTAATTTTGGTAAGGGTTAGGTATGTATCTTATTTTGTTTGTTTTTGGCCTTTTTGTCGATTCTTCTTATATCATATTATGACATTGAGTGTAGAGAAAATGTTCTCTGACTGTATTGTGGTTTTGGTGTTTGCGTGAAGTGTGCTTACTTGACTATTACTTTTCCTTGTAATGGCTGGTAAATGGAAATATAATTCATCATTGGCAATGTTACCTTAGATATTCCTTTATTTACCACTGTTAGAATTATGTGTTTACTGAAGAGTTAATAATTGTGATCTCATGATCTATGATTTGCACATTACATATCCATATTAATTGTAGTTAAGTAGGAAATTCCTTTTAGTGGTTGGTTTATAGAGTAAACTATAAGCCCATAAATGTGCTAACTTATGACTTAATAATTGCTAACCCATAATCTATGATTTGCACAGTAGATATCCATGTTAATTATAGTTGAGCAGGGATGACTTTCAGTTGTTGGCTTGTGCAGTAAAATGTAAACCCAATCATGTCCTTATTGATGAGTTAATAATTGATAACCCATAGTTTATGATTTACACATTAGATATTCATGTCAATTATAGTTGAACATGAATGATTTTCAATGGTGGGCTTATTCAGTATGGTGTAAACCCAAATAAGTGCTTACTGATTACTTAACAATTGCGAACACATGGTCTATGATTTGCATATTAGATATCCATGTTAATTATAGTTGAGCGGATGATTTTTAGTTGCTGGCTTATATAATAAATTGTAAACCTAATTTATGTTCTTATTGAATACTTAATAATTGTCAATCCATGTTATATGTATTTCACGATGATAACAATTAATACCAAAATATATGTTCTAACATTTTTTGTTATTTGCAGGTTGTTTTTGGTTGGAGCTTAACGACTGACGAAATAAACAACCCCAATCTTAACAAAGACACTAAGGAATAAAATGGTGACAAGTCCTCGTGCATTTCAAAACGAAAAGAAAAATGAATTGATGAACAAATTACAAATTAATGAACTTTGTATTAACAATTTTATATTTTCAATTGAGTAACAAATGTTGCTTGGTGTTACAATTTTATGTGTTTTTGACAATGTTGTACATGCATGACAAAAACTTTATTTTGTGGACTTTGTTAACCAAGTAACATATTATTTTAAAATTACATGTTGTTGCAATTGAGGTATCTACATAACATTTGTTGTGAATTATTTCCATTCTGGAAATTTTTATACAATTATGAAAATGTAGATATACAGCTAAATGCAAACCCACTATGTATTAATTACAAACCCATTTTACAGTTTTTTCAAATATTTTAAATCCGGTATATGGTTATATGAATGTGAAAAACACATATCATGGGTTAACACTTATTTGCACTAAAGTTAGTAAGTAGTGTTGACAGTGAATTAGTAAAATATTTACGTCATTTCAAGTCAAATACAACAACAATGAAGTTAATGGTAGTTCAAATACTAAAAAAATTATATCTTGTACTAGTGAACCCAATAGGTCCACATGCTCCTTGATCAAGTTTTCTAAAGTTGGACTGCTTATGTTCAAATCGTATAACCAGGGTTTACACTTATTAACTTTTCAATAAGCACATAGTTCAAGGAATGAATTCATTTAGTTCTTCGTCTTCATTTGATTTAAAATGGTCATAAATGAAGGTAATTTCACCAATACTTAAATAAATTATAATCAACACTTACTCAGGTTTCGTAAGAGATTTTATGAATGTGCAAAATGCATTACACGAGTTAGCACTTATTTGCAAAAAAATTAGCAAGTAGTATTGACATTGAATTAGTAAAATATTTACGTCATTTCATTTCAAATACAACAGCAATGAAGTTAATGGTGGTTCAAATACTACAAAATTTTTGTTGTATCTTGTACTCATGAAACCAACGGGCTCACATGCTCTCTGACCAAGTTTTCTTAATGTGAACTGCTTATGTTCAAATCCTTTAACTAGGTTTTACACCTATTAACTCTTTGTAAGCACATAGTTAAAGGAATGGAATGATTTAGTCATTCGAATTTCATTTAATTTAAGATGGTCCATAAATGAAGCTAATTTCATCAATACTTAAAAGTTATAGTCAACACTTATTCAGGTTTAGTAAGAGGTTCCATGACTATGCAAAACCAATAACACGAGTTGGCAGTTATTTGTATTTCAGTTAACAACTACTATTGATAGTGAATTTCTAAACTATTTCCTATCATTATAATTGAAGTACTAAAACAATGAATTTAATATCACTTCAAATAGAAGAAAATTAAATTGTAAACTACACTCACGAACCCAACATGTGAAAACACCCTGGTGTGGTTTGAGACAAGGGATCATCAAAGTGCAAAACGTATAACACATGTTTACATTTATTTGTATTGTACTTTTAAAGTATCACTTTTAAATTATAAGTATAATTATTGATTTGGTATCCCAACTTTTTGGTTAAGTTCAATTTGGTACCCATATTTTTGCTTTGTTCAATTTAGTATCCCAATTATTTAAAGAGATTCAAATTGGTCATCTCCGTTAAGTTGGAGTTAACACCGTGTCCGTACAGGACACGTGTCAAGCCATGAAATTTTTAATTTTTTTAATTTTTTTTTAAAAATTAAAAAATGCCACATGTCAGTTTATCATCGTGTCACGTGGTAGCTTACAATCATGACACGTGACAGTGGTAATAATTGTTTTCAATTTAGTACCCCAATTTTTTAAAATGATTCAATTTCGTGATTTCTAATTTGAGACCAAATTAGTAACTAAGTTTAATTATAACTTATATATACATGTTAAAATAATTGTTTTGAATTTATACATCAAATCACTACACCTAAATATTCAAATTATTTTATTTTTTATAA
>Ga0099822_1006644_pt1 | contig 15041 bp, 6 predicted proteins | sample CowpeawhiteBW_FD_76839 | JGI IMG/M metagenome (GOLD analysis project Ga0099822, IMG submission 76839) | Root nodule microbial communities of legume samples collected from California USA - Cow pea white BW | ecosystem: Host-associated > Plants > Roots > Nodule | place: USA: California | collected...
AAATATAAATTAAATTAAATTATAATTATAATTAAATTTGACATAATAAAATATACTGTTACTTCTAATTTTAATTAAATTTAACTTAATAAAATATAAATTAAATTTTAATTTTAATTTTTTACGGGTAACGGGTACCCGCGGGTACAGATAGTATGATACCCGTACCCGACCCGTTTATAATCGGGTATTAAAATACCCGCTACCCGCTACCCGCGGGTAATAAATACCCGCGGGTAGTAACTATCCGTCGCGAATTTTATCTGCGGATATCTGCGGGCACGGGTAGTTTTGCCATCCCTAGTGGCATGTACTGTTCAAAAACGTTAACTATTTAAACACCGTTAGTGAAAAGGACCAAATTGACCATAATTTGACGAAAATGAGGACCTAATTGAACATAAAACGAAAATAGGGACCAAGTTGAATAAAATCAACAAAAATAGGGACCAAATATATATTTAAGCCTAAGATATAATTATTCTATATCTTAAGATTCTAAAAATTATAAGTGAAATTTGTAAGAAATGAAAATAAATTATTATTGATAAGAACATGAAAGAAGGATTCATTATAGAATATTTTAAATATGGAATAACTAAATCTTTAGGTGAGAAGACTTTCAACTACTTATAAAATGTTTCGATTCTGATCCAAGTTCGTCTGGCAGCCATCGTTTAGGAATAACCACTGCATTCCCGAGATATTGTCCACTTTGAAGCATTTTAGCTCCGTCACGGTTTTGTCTTTAAAATGCGTCTCGGAGGGTGGAAGGAGGTAGGAGTATTTAAATTTCACTTGACCTCGACTTCTAAGCGATGTGAGACTTATTGGGTGTACCGGAACAAGCTCCCAGTTGAAACATAAAACAATGCAGGTTATCCTTTTATTTACATATGTTGTTCATGATATAATTTTGCAATTGAAGTTTACATATATGAGTTTAGGAGTGTATCTGTGTGGGTTAAAGTATTAGTGACAAGTGTAATTTAAAAATAAAGAAAACAAGTTTTAGAAGTTAAAAAAAATTTAATTAATATTTTGTTTTTTATATTTACACATATGATTCATTTTGATCTATATTTTTTAAAATCTAATTCAATCTCAATTTTGTTAAATAAAGTAAATTTAATCTTTAATTATATTAATGTTAATATCATTTGAATACGCCACTTGCCAAAATTTAAAATCTTAATTTTGTTTTATTATATATACCGATAATAACTTAAAATTTTAATTTCATTTTCTTAATTTCACCCGGTATAAGAAGGTGGAGGAATAAAATAGAGAAAAGTGATGGAAAATGATAAAAGGTAAAGAAAAATGAAAGAGACAAAAAAAATCAGGAAAGAAGAAGAATAAAGATTTTAAGATAGATAATGAATGAAATTTTGATAAGTGACACTTTAAAATAAGGTTGACATCAATTTAATTGAAAAATCGAATTAACTCTATTTAAGAAATATTAAAATTCAATTAAATAAAAAAAATTATAAGAACTAAAATAAATCACAAATCTAAATATAAAGAATACAGTAAAATTTTATAAAATAAGAAACACCTCTTCCATTTAAAGTATATACAACATTTACTATGGCTGTCTAGTTAAAAGAAAACAAAGTTTTTCACGTTGTTTTGCGCGTTTATTAAGGTGTTCTGTATGAAATACTTACGTTAAGATTGAATAGATATTTCAAAGACTTTAAAAATTGACCTATTTTTTACACTTTCCTTATCATTATTATTATTTTTTTATATTTTTTATTTTCTCCACACATTAATCAATAACTATGACTATTGTACTCAAAGTCATCCTTCATTTCATAGTTCCCGTTATGAAATATTAGTTTTAAGATTATGAAACACACCTCAAGAAATATTCAATTTATGTAAATCTAGATTAAATATTCTCATTTTTTTAATTATTCATGTTATAAATTATTCTACACCTTTCTATATTTTTAACAGCTCATAATAATAATAAATAGGAGAAAGAATTAAATAAATTAAAAGAACGAAAACTTCAGAAGGGAAGGATAATATATTTTAACTTCAATATTTTTAATTTAATTAATTTTATGTTAAATTTTAAAGAAGAAAAATAGAAATAGAAATAAACAATCTAAAGAATATGACACTGGAAAAAGAGTTGATAGAGTAATAGATTATTAATGACTTAATTAGTAATGTTATATCCATCTTTCATGAATTTCATTTTCTCTCTATCACAGTCTTCGTTTTGGTCCTAAACCTAGGTTGGTATCACAAATCCCTACGGCTCTAAGATCCAACGGTGTAGGTGGAGAGATCTGATGGCATGAAAGGGCAGAAAAAAACAAAACCCACGTAGTTCCATTAATTAGAGTTTCCTCCCCGAAAAGTGTTGGAAATTGCAGGGGGAGGCCCAAAAGATGGGAATTCCTTTTAGCGTGGTCTGGTCGGGTTAGGTCTGTCTTCGAAATGAAACAAAGACGGAGGCTCTGAAATAAAGGCATCACATTCGAGAGAAAGAGAAAGAGAGAGAAGAAGAAGAAGAAGAAAGAAGAGAGTAGTGTGTGTGTTTGTCTCTGTCTCTGTCTTCGTTCGAAACCATGAATCTCTTCTTCTCTTCCCTATAACTCCTCTCAGATTCGATCCTCTCTTCTCTTCTCCCAATTTCGCCTCCTCCCCCAAAATGACGGGATTTTCTCGCTCGCGCGATCACGCTTCTTCCTCTTCGCACAATTCCAACAGCAGGTCCATTTTCTTTCCGTCGATTCCTTTTTTCTAACGGAAATTCATTTTAATCTTGCGCCTCTTCGCAATTTTTCTTTCAATTTCTCTTCGAATCCGCGGGACGGAAGTCAGTGTCGGATTGTTTCTTTTGCTGATTTTGCCGGAGTTTTCAATTACGCCTAATTCGGTTTTGTTTCTTTGGCCTGTTATTGTGGCGGCGTGTTTGGGTTGCTTTCTGATTAGGATAGTGAAATAATAGTGTTGTTATGTTGGAGGCAGCTGAATTGAGCTTGATTCATGTGATTGATGTTCCCGAGCCTCGATTTTTGGGGCTGCTGCATGGTTTTTATGTTGGATCCTGTTCTTCTGTAGAGTGGTTTTAGGTGTTGGTTAACATCAATTCGTGGTCGCCGGCTTGGAAAGTGTCCAGAGTTTTGTTTTGTCTTCTCCAGAGGTCTGTTTGAGTCGTGTGGAGTTAGCTAGGTTTTTAGATGAGATCGTGGTATTCTGAGGTTATGATCAATATGGGCCATAGTGGTTGGGTTTTTGTTGATTATAGATGCCTGGTGGTGCGGTACTTGTTGGAGAATTTGTGCATGATTTTAATGGATGATCATGGAGAATTGGAGTTTGTTGTCGAAATTTTGTAGTTTCTGACATGTTTAGACTGTGCGTGAGCTTAGCATGGTGATCTATCATGCTACTATAAGCCGAGAATCCATACGTTTATCAATACTTGGATTTTGAAGTTTGTGTTCGTCAACTGAGGCCGAATTACAGAAATGCACTTTCCTTCTTTTAAGTTGAATTTGAAGTTACATGTTTTACTGTAAAATATTTCTCTTACCTGATGTATTGAATTTGGCCAGTGGTAGCAATGTATTCAATTTGCTCGCAAGGAGAGAGATCTCACCCCGAACAAAATACGTGGCCAAGTGGCACTGGGGTGAAGCTTCTAAGTCAAAGTCTAGTCCTTATTCTCGTCCTAAGAATGAGGTTGTGAGAGATGCAAGACGGGGTCTCCTCTCGTGGTATTTACACTACTTTAGTCCATAAGTTGTATTGGCAAAAATAAGCTTCTTGAGAATGTGAAATTTTGTTTTCAAGAAGAGTCTATTTTGGGGGGCTAACATCTCTGACAATGATTATCAGGGTCGAGGCTGAGTCATTGCGGCATTTGTCAGCTAAGTATTGTCCCTTATTGCCTCCTCCTCGGTCTACTATTGCAGCTGCATTTAGTTCCGATGGCAAGGTTCTTGCCTCTACACAGTAAGTTTTAACGGGCTGATCACCTCTTTGCTAATTTTAATTTAAGAACTTTTAAGATTGAATCTGATCTTGTTATGAGCCATGTGCAGTGGTGACCATACAGTGAAGATAATTGATTGTGAAACTGGAAGATGCTTAAAGGTGTTAGTTGGCCATAGGAGAACGCCTTGGGCGGTAAGTTTCAAATATGTCTGCATGCCATTTGCCTTGATTTCCTGTGTTTTTTGTTTAATCTTTCTTTTGTAGTATCTTTCGGTAATGATTGTGGTTTATGGAAGGAATCTTTCATGCATGAAGTTTGATGAGATGCACTTTTCTCTGAAGAAGTGACAATTTAATGAAATTGAGTTAATAAAGTTCTCGTTGATATTCAATTAGGTGATATCCCGCCATTCAATTTATGTAGCTATTTATTTGTTACGAAAATATTTGTGTACAACGAGTCTTTAGGCATGGGTGGGGGGAAGGATGAGCTGTTTTTTCTACTTGACTGGGCAAGTTCTAATTGAGAGACAAGGGAACTTGCATCCGGGGAAGAAAATTCTGTCCTACCAACATTGTGCAAAACAGGGCAACAATGTATTATAATTGTCTTTATTTCTCAAATACTTTATCCTTTTCATAAACACACGTCTCAAAAACTCCTAAAATGAATGGGTACAGCGGAAGTTGTACATGTACCGTTTATTCCCGTTTTACCATTTGCCACTCTGGTTTGCGCCACAAAATCCTTCCTTTCCTCCTGAATTCATTCGTCAAGACCCATGACCATTGCTTGAAGCTTAATAATATGTGAACTTTTGCCACACGCAGTGGGTTGAAAATATCATTAAGTGGTGTGAGGGTTTTAACAATTTCTATAATCAATAATGTGTATCTCATTTCCAATTCGCAAATTTTAATTAGCAAAAGGAATACGAGACTGGGGGTTCCACTCCACTTTATTTGCCAATAAATGGTGGAAGTGTCATTTCCAATACATTACGCCCTTTTGTCTAAAATTGTAGCTTGTGTAACCCAACCAAGTGTAACTATTGCAATCCTCCGTCTCTCCTGTTGGAAATATTCTTGTGTTTCATGATGCACTCCCCGCCCCCAATTGTTTTTAACTATGTGCTAATCATACCCGAAATTTGAACTTTGTGCTAATGGTACAGGTTAGGTTCCATCCATTGCATCCACATATACTTGCGAGTGGGAGCTTGGATCAAGAAGTTCGTTTATGGGATGCCAACACATCAGAGTGCATAATATCTCATCAGTTCTGTATGTTTACTCATTGGCAATCTCTCTTACCTTTCTAAATTATTCTTTAACTGTTACTAAATATGTTCTTTGTTCCTTTATTTTGTATAATGGTTTCTCTCTCTGATGAATTCAGTGGGTGTTTTTTTCTCACAGACCGCCCCATTGCATCTATTGCTTTTCATGCCAAAGGTGAAATAATTGCTGTTGCATCTGGCCACAAGGTACTATTTTTTCTCCCATGTTTTTATATCTTATAGATGAACTGTTGTGTTTTGATCTCACATTTTGGAGTCTGTTTTTCGCACCACTTTGTAAAATTCTGTCTCAGTTGTACATATGGCACCACAGCAAAAGAGGTGAAGCATCCTCTCCTATATTTGTGTTGAAGACAAAGCGCTCACTTCGGGCTGTGCATTTTCACCCACATGCCGCACCATATCTTTTAACTGCGGAGGTGAATGTTTTTGGTTGTATATGTCCATGCTATTCAGAATATTACTTTTTGGATTTTTCTTTTTGGTTAACATGCTTATATTGATGTGCAGGTCAATGATCTTGACTCTTCAGATTCCTCCATGACAGAGGCAACATCTCTTGGCTATTTACAATATTCTCCGCCTGCTGTTTTTGTCACAAATATTCAGCCTACAGAACATATTAGTTTGTCCAGCGAACTACCTTATGTGTCATTACCTTTCTTTTTCATGCCCTCATACACTCTTGATGAGTCAAGAACAGAACTACAACATTCTAGTCATGACGTGGGCTCAAGTAGCATGCAAATTGAGTCTTCTGCCGTGGTACAGTTACAAACAGATACAAGTGCAACAGAGCAATATGAGGCCACAGTGTCTCCCATGGATACATTCTCTGAGATGCCCACTAGTTCTCAAACTGGTACAGAATATCCCGCCCATACTGCTTTCTCTAATGGAATGGGAATTGGCCTCAGTAATCTCACTATGGATGGTATGGAGACTGATGAAACCAGACCTGCTGAAGGAAGCCAACATGGAAACTCTACTAATACCTATTCTTTTAATGGTGTGCTACATGGACTGTCTAGGCAAACTGCCAACCGTGGGGTTCCCTCTGAGTTGGGTCAATTTAACCAGTTTTTTCCTTCTAGTTCAAGAGATTCAAGTGCATGGGAGTTGCCTTTTCTCCAAGGATCTCTAATGAGTCAAAGTCAAGTTGGTGTTCCTTCAATGCTTCCTCACATGGGTGCTAGTCGTGACATTCTAGCTCAACAGATTGGTTCTTCCACAGTGCCATCTAATCTTTCCAGTTCTAATAATGATGCAGCAATGCCATCTTCAGCAATAACTGGCAGCATCAGCATACCAGGTTCTTCAACGAGATCAGGTTTACGGAATCATTTTTCACAATCCCGTCAACCTGTATCTGAATCCGGCAATCTTGCTGTTTCTATTAATAATCCACATGATGGATCCGATATCCAAACGATAATGAGTCGAATTCAATCAGAACTTGCCGCTACATCAGTGGCTGCTGCAGAGTTGCCTTGCACTGTGAAGTTAAGAGTGTGGTCACATGACATAAAAAATCCTTGTGTCCCACTTAATGCCGACAGATGTCGTCTAACCATACCACATGCTGTCCTCTGCAGGTACCTTCTGATCTTATTATATCTCGTGGTTGAAATAGTGTAATTCTTTCGTGTCAATTGTCATTTTAGAAAATTTAGTTTGTGTTTTTCATTTTTCCCGGTGAATGATTATGAACTCACTATTTGTCACTAATAGTAATGGTGTTATACTTAATTTAGTCATAAATATGTTCATTTGGCATTCTTACCTCAGAGATTGAATTCAAATTGTATCCTAATAGTTAACTGTGCTTATATTTTTATTTTCAACTCACAGTTGTATTTTTTCCCTTTGCAGCGAGATGGGAGCTCATTTTTCACCATGTGGTAGATTTTTGGCCGCCTGCGTTGCATGTATGCTTCCTCATATAGAGGCTGATCCAGGCTTACAAACTCCAGCACACCAAGAGCCCGGTGTTGCAACATCACCAACCCGACATCCAATCTCAGCACACCAAGTTATGTATGAGTTGCGGATATATTCCCTTGAGGAGGCAACGTAAGGCTTGTTTACTTCATCTATTGCTTCCAATTGAAACTCATTCACATACTTAGTTGTTTTTTTGTTTATTTATGTTGAACAGATTTGGGTTGGTGCTTGCATCACGGGCAATTAGAGCAGCTCATTGTCTGACATCAATTCAGGTTCATTACTTTATCTTATGTTACTTTGTGTGCCCTACGATTTATGCAACTAACACACATACGCACAATTTGGTCCCTGAACAACATGTATTGCTTTGGTCTCTCAGTTTTCATATATTGAAATTGGTCCGTTGAGGATTTTTTTTTTCCCAAATTGACTATTGGTAGGGCAATCTTGTTGACAACTCGATACTTTTTTGGGCCAACCTTTATTAACTCTGAACAGAGTGCTTTCCCATTCATAATTTTATTTGTTCAAATTGTGAGGTTTAGGTGTAAAGGGAGGAAGATATATACAAGAGAATTAAGAGAATGAAACACAAATTTAAATTAATTGTGATATAATTAAAACGTGTTCATGTGTTCATGAAACCTAGAGCTTTAACCCTTATTTTCTCTAATCATATTCCTAATAAATAACTAACTAGGAAACAAATAATGATATAAGAAAATATGGCAGTCAGTCCTGAGATGATGAAATTCGGAAACCAATCCTGAAGGATGTTCTTCAATGTGACCAATATATTTTTATTACACTATCTTTCGTTTTCTGCACACATCTGTACCACTATTTTGATATTCATGTTTTATAAATTGTTTCTTCTATCCCATGCTGCCTTATTAGAGATATGTGCGCCCTTTTGAATGATACATGTTTTTAAATTTATTCTTATAATAACTTGTGCTACTGCTGTTTGGTGTGTAGTTCTCTCCTACATCTAAGCACATACTACTTGCCTATGGTCGACCTCATGGTTCTCTTCTTAAAAGTATTGTGATTGATGGAGAAACAACATTACCTATATACACAGTACTCGAGGTAAAAAGCTCTATCTCAATTTAAAATTTTCCCTGATGTGAATTGCTCTCACATGTACACGCTCTTTGTAATCTGTATAATCTTTAGGATGAATTTGCATTTGCTGGTTTTGGATCATGACATATATGCTTAAACTGTTGTCTAGACAACTGTTCAACTACTTTTATGCTTAATCTATGGGCTGGCACCAATTGTTGTCATTCATATTATCTATTCTCTTATGGTTTTGATTTGAATTTCATGTCTGTGAATTTGCTTTATTTTTCAGGTATACAGGGTGTCAGATATGGAACTTGTTAGGGTGCTTCCTAGTGCAGAAGACGGGGTCAATGTGGCATGCTTTCACCCTTTTGCTGGGGGAGGACTAGTTTACGGAACAAAGGTATGGTTTTGCTGGGGGAGACCAATGATTTATTCTTTAGCTTATATTAGTTAAGTGGTAATCTTTTGCCTGTGGTTGTAGGAAGGAAAGCTTAGGGTCCTCCAGTATGACGGTGCTCATGCAGTGAATGGCAACGGACCAAGTTACTTTCCTGAGGAGACCATCATTGGAGTCAGTCAGTGAGCAAGGTTATATATTGATTCTTTTAGGATTTATAGTTTATTTGACGACTAGGATGTAATGGGTGTTTTTTTATTTTTGTCTATATTTTGATGAGTAAAATAGTCAATGTCAGAGGAGGATTAAGGGTAGACTATGCTCATGATACAATCGCCTAAACTCTGACGTGATGATCATGCCAAAGCGACATCCTTTTTTTTGGTGGGGTGATGCAGCATGACAGTTGCACTTTTATTTTAACGAATCTTAAGCCAAATTGATTTTAAAATATGTTTTGCTTAGGTAGTTGTCAAAGTTTGCGTCTCTCGCTTGTGCTTTTGGATCAGCATTTCCCAATAACTACAAGCCAATCCTTTTTCTGCAACCATACGATATTTGGTTTTCATTCGGTAGGGTTTTTAGAGGTTAAAAGTGTACATATTGGATTTTGCGTGATTCATTGGCTTCATATGAAAAGCGTGTTGCCTATGAATATTGGAGGATTGACCCACGTTAAATGTAAAAAGGAGACAGGGTCTGTGATGAGTGGTTTCTTTGAAGTAGAGTGAACTTGGTTGGAGTAAATGTCAGAATGGTTTCCGAAGAGTTGAATGAAAATTTGTTTGATTGTTTCAAAGAATAATCATTTTGACTTTTTTGTAGTATTCGCTTGTAGGAATTACATCTCCTTATCCAACTCTTCGGAAGAGTGAATTAAGTAACATACTAGCTTTTTATTTTACAATGTCATTCCTTTACGTTAATGTGCATGTGGATCATAATTATTGACATTTAGTTTATTTATCCTTACAAATTTACTGCCTGTTTTAGGTTTACATAAATGATTGGACATGGAATTCAAAGATTTGATTCACATTACAGTGCAACTTGCATGGTAAGCCTTGTACGCCAGCCCCAGTTCTTTGGTTGCGTTTGTGGTTATGTAAAATATATATATATAAACCCATGCAAGATAAACTTTTTTATGCAAGTAGTGGATACGGAATATTTTTTGTTTCAGGATAATTATAGGGAGAGGTGGACCTCTCAAGGAGTTGAGCTTTCTCACCCTAAGATGTACTATATATTCAGAGTAGAGATTCTCTCACCTTGATTTTTAATCAACAACTCAACCAGTGAAGTTATTGAAAAAATTATTAAAGCTCAACTCTTGGGAGGTACATACTCTGATAGATTATCCTTCTTTTCACGCGCATGAGGTTTTAAAATGTATTTCTTATCCCCATGCAGCTCTCTCTGCTGATGAACTGCCCAAACATAACCATATCCAGTGCTGAGCCCATGCAACCGATGGTGGAACCTCACTCACTGCAGTACCAAATGTATATTTTTGTATTATCCATGTATGAGTATGTACTAACATTTTCCTTTGTTAACATGTTTGTATTTCTTATTTTCCTCTCCAAGTCCCCCTCCCTCCTTCAACCCATAAGTGGGAATCTCCGTTTCTACCTGTGTAACGTTAGTAGTGAAAGAAAATGTTTTTTTTTTCTTTCCTTTTCCTTCGTCCCCGGGAAATTCTCAAGCAACACGACATGCCCCACTAAATTACACCATGCGGACGCCAAACATTTAATATATCCATGTTTTGTAGGTCCTGTCCTACGAGTGTGGATCCTAGATATTTTTACATTTAAGCTTTGGGTAGATACACAGTGTCAATGTTAACAAGCTCATTTGAGTTTTTCTTTTTGAATTTTTTGAAACCTCTGTATGTAAACAAAAATAACATACTATCGAGGTCATAGGTAATTTTTCTATTCTAGGTATACCAATTCCAAATGTCGCTGTATGCATAGACTAATCTAAGTATAGACCTGTTTACTTTAAATGTTCCTGTGTGTCATATAGATCTGTTTATTTTAAAGAACCAATTGTTTGTTTTATTGTTTTTTAGATGTTCGAGAGAAACCGATTGTTCTTGAAAGTTCCTGATTTCGAAGGGAAATTCTTTGTGTAATCGTACAAGATACATAAATTTTAAAATATTAAATTTGATAAACATTAAGTTGCATTATGAAAAGGGGGGCTTGTTAGAAGTAATGATATATTATTTTCGTATGAAATTTCTCGAAGCATTGTCAAAAGGAAATGTTATGTGTTTGGACAGATTTTAAGATTCTATGAAGAAAGTATTAAATAAAAATGACAAAGTTAGTATATTTTATTTAGTATTATTTATAAAACTATCCTTTAAAAATGTAAAACAAAATAGAATAGAAATGAGTGGATAGATAGATACATACATGTCATGGGACACGCAATGGTGTGGTAATTGTGGGGCACGGCAGAAGTTGTCGTTGGTCTTCCCTCCTAAATGAGAAAAGTTTGAATTGGCTTTTGCCTCTTTAATGTGGTCGGTTTTTTGTTATATTTCATTTTCTTATTCATGAGTTGTAACATCTTTTCAAATTTCAACTCGTATCCATTATAAATTTGGTCCCTGCTTTGGGGAGTACAACAAGATAGAACGTCTAAATGCAAAAATCCAAATACATGGTTGCTAAACTGCTGAAACAAAAGATACTCGCCCTTTAAAAAAACAAGAAAGAATTGAAGGAAAAGGATGTAGCCATTATAAAGGCCCATGTGCAAGTCTTTTTCCGTAAATACAATATCTAAAAACCCTGTACTTATCTACATGTCCTGGACTCCTCCTATATTCCACTTCAAACGAAGGAAACTACATTCAAAAAATTATTTTCAGACTAGAGAAGCTATAAACGAGGCATCAATAATCATAAATATAAACAATAAACATCATTAGGTTTTAAAACATTTTATGTAATTATTCTATATCATACGTTATTTAACAATTTAAAGGAAAAACATGTTACCAAAGATAAGTTTAACAAAACTTATACATTCTTCACGTGTAACTTAAAATGGACCCTTAATATATCTTACTAATACTTTTTAACAAAAAATCTAATTCAAAGGTACACACATATTAGAAAAAATGGCAAACACAAAGGCAATAACTTGATGCGATTAAAACGCATGAATAAGAAGAAGGAAGAAAGTATGAACATGAGATAAGAGAAGTGAAGAGAAAAGAAGAAAGTGGAATTAGTCGTAGTCATCAGATGAGAAAGTATGACAGAACATAACACATCGATTCACGTGTCCAAATCATTCCCATTGTTTCTTTTCTTTAGCAAAATCAACATCCATTATTCTTGTTATTATTATTCAATTAAAATTCCATCCAAAATCGTTGACCAGTCAAAGGAACAATAAAAGCTGTCTTTTATATTTTTACACGTAGATACAGGCTTCATGCATTGACTGATATGTTTTCTCATTCTTTGACTAAAATAATTATCATCATTCATTTCACTCTCTCTCTTTCTTTCTGTCAGCCATGGCATCTCCATTCAATTCAAACAACAGCAATCAGACAACCATTTTCTATCTTTTTTTTTTTCTTCTTTTCAATAAATAATAGCAACTTGCTGAATCAATCATACAAGCTAAAATGAACCTAATTAATCATAATCATTGGTCCAAATCACTACTTAACAAGATGATGATGATGCAGCAGAAGAATTTGATTCAAATTTGTAGTACTTATCCACTGCAGCAGACACATCCCAAGTGCAACTGAGTCCTTTTGGAATGGTGACAAGGTCCCCTGCTCCAAACTCCACAAACTCTGATGACCCTTTTACGAAAGCTTTCACCTTTCCTTTCACCAAGTAGCATGTCTCTTCTGCATCAAATTTCAACTGGTACTTCCCTGGAGAACAACCCCACCTTTCATTTTTTTTTCACCCCATACAAAAGAAGTTAATTCACAGTTTTCACAGTGTGAGTGCATTCCATCATTCTAATTTAAACATCATAGCACAACAATTTTTTTACACTGAAAGCTATACATATATACAGGTTCATTATTCCTTTTCACAATACATAGCAAAAGAGAAGCAGAGAAGAAGGAAGGGCATGTACTTGGGCCAGCACTTGATATTCAACTCAGCTAGGCGTGACTGTGGAGGGTTTCTTTCAATGGTGATTCTGAGGTTTGAGTTTGAATCTGCAGCCATGGATCAAAATTTTCAAAGTGAAGCAATTGTTGAAGTTGTTTCATGCACTCTTGTGTGCTTCTGCAGAGAATACGAGAATGAAAAAGAAGGGAACATGAAGCAGTGTTTTATAAGAGGATAATAATAAGAAGACTTTATATTTATATAAGACTTTCTCACACAAAATAATAATGAAGATTTATGGTTGGTACTTGCAATTTCGAAAAGTAATATTTACCTATCACATCACGCCACGTAAATTCATAACTATTGTTTTTCAAATGTAAACCTCGTGTGATATTTGTGTCTATCGATCACATTGTATTATGTTTTTTTTCTTTAATTTTTAATTGGGTTTTATTTAATAAGGATTTTAGAATTAACCATTATAAACTTCCATTTATTTATTTTTTAGAACTATTAAAAATTGTTTCAACCCAGCAGCACATAGAATTATTGTCCAATTTATTTAAACTAGGCTTATAACACGTTTGACACGTGGCACGTGAAGTGTTACTATTAAAATTACTAATGTGATGATACGTTACCATTATTATAACAATAAATAGAGTTAAATCTAAGAACGAATAATTACTTGGTCAAACATAATTAAATCACGTAATGTATATAGTAATTAAGAGGAGTTTCTAATTGCTTCAATGCCTTAAAGAAAAAACAGTAATACTATAATTTTCTCAGTATTGAATATGCTGACTTACTATGTTTTATTTTAATTTTTTAATTTTCTATCGAGATAATTCCACATGCATTAATATAAAATCAACTTTTCAAATCAGTACCTGATTTGAATTGGAAATACCTTTTCGAAAAAATATCCTCAAAATTTAAAGTGTAGTTTTTCAAATTTTTACGTTAAAAAACTACACACTATCCTTTTCAGGATAAAGTAATTTGAAAATGACAAAAGAAAAAGTGTTCTGAATTTGTGTGAGAAATTTGACTCGAATGAATGTGACAATTCAATATAATTTTGAAAATATGCTACTCTAATTCTCTCCCTAGTTGCTGAAAACATGTTTCTTTTTTTGTTCAAAATTAATTAATCATATTATTGAGATTGAATTTTTGAACCAGTCTACCGAAAGATAAATATCTAAAATAATTATTTCCGTGATAACTTTATTACAAATATTAAAATTTCAATTTTTATTAATTATGTTGTTTTAAGAAAATGTAATTACAAATTAATCAAAACATACTTAACTTATCTCTCATTATTGATTTCAACGAATATATTATCAAATCGAGTCAACAGTCAAATATATGGATACTTCTTTTAGTTTCTTTTAAAAAAAAATATTAATTCTATACGAATATATTATTATTAAACAACATTTTGACAGCTATTTAACTATATGGTTATGTATCTAACCGATGGTCAATATATACTTTTCAGAAAAATAAAATTAAGTATGCCTGATTAAGTTATTAAAGTTATTTAATTAAAATAAGTGGGGGAATTTTATCCGTAATTATTTTTTAAGTTTGATCATTCAAAATTGATATAAAACTAATACAGATTATATATGACTATCATATAATTGTTCAAAGCCAATTAATCTTACACGTAGAAAATTGTTTATATCTTCACTGGTGTAATAAAAAATATTTGTAATAATACAAATAAAAGGGCCACACACCTCCAGAATTTTTGAAGTAATTATATCAAATATTAGAGGTGTAATTATATAAAATATTCTATAAAATAATATTTTTGAAAGACGATTTTCTATATGAGAGGATGCAAAGTGTGGTATATGTTTTCTGAACCAAGTAGAGTAGCAATGTATACAGCCAAACACGCCTCAAAAAACATAAAGGCAGAGTCGTTATATGCCCACTCAACGTAAAATATTGTTACCTCTCTAGGGATGGCAAAAATATCCGTATTCGTGGATATCCGCGGATAAAACCCGCAATGGATAGGAAATGTATATTAAAAATGAATACCCACTACCTGCGGGTACGGGTATTTTTTATACCCGCATGTTAACGGGGCGGGTACGGGTATCATAGTATCCATACCCGTGGATACCCGTACCCGCTAAACTTTAATTCACACAAATATCCTTATATATATATATATATATATATATATATATATATATATATATATATATATATATA
>Ga0099822_1006646_pt1 | contig 15037 bp, 5 predicted proteins | sample CowpeawhiteBW_FD_76839 | JGI IMG/M metagenome (GOLD analysis project Ga0099822, IMG submission 76839) | Root nodule microbial communities of legume samples collected from California USA - Cow pea white BW | ecosystem: Host-associated > Plants > Roots > Nodule | place: USA: California | collected...
AAAAAAAAAAAAAAAAAAAAAAAAAAAAACTTATCAGACCAAACATGAGGAAGAAGAAGGACCAAATCTACATACATGTGTTGTGTTAATGGAAGGAGAAGAAGTTAGAGAGGTTCATACGCCATTAATGAGTGTTTAAGAGCAAGAGTATGCTAGGGTCTGTCTCCACAAAGACTGAGTGAGACTTGGATGAAAAGTGAAATATTGAAGAATAGTTACATAAGTAAAAATATAGAAAGGTAAAGTATAAAGAGACTATTTCTTTGAATAAATAACAATAAAAGGCAAAACATATTTATATATTGCTTTTAATACTAATTAATAAATAAAAAAAGTTTTAATCAAATAATTGTTTTTTAATTATATCAACTTTTTCAAACATACATTTATTTATTATTATTGCGTTATTATGATTTTCAAAATAATTAAAGCAACAAAAAGAATCTCATACTTTATCACCTACTCCAAAATTTCCCCCATCTGTTTTTTTTCTTGTATAGAGAGTTAAAATTTGGTTGGTATTTCTTTTTCTTTTATTTAATTCATCTTTATTCTCTCCATTCTAAACAAAGAGTTAGAGGAGTAAGGTTTCTTTTAAATTGAATAACTTGTTAAAATAAGTTAAAATATAAATATATTAGTTCTTATTTCAATTCAAAATATATCATGAAATATACTAATTTATTAGTTATTCAATGATAAAAATACTTTAATTCACACACTTTAAATATAAATTCACTTCTCATTTTTTCATGGAAAAATATATTCATAGACCCATTACATTTGTTTGCCTAGTGAAAGATAGGAAAAAAGGATGATAATATATGTAGACTCCAATTTTTACTTTACACACTTACTCAACATCAATAAAATATACTTTTATTTTAAAATACAACATAGTTTAGAAAAAATTAAATAAAAAATAATAGCTTTTTATTAGGTTTTGGTTTATAAAAGTTGAAATATATTTTTTACTAATAAAAAGCATAAAGGAGCTGACAGCTAAAAAGATGAAAGTACTGTACATGCATATTTTGTACATTTGAAAAGTTGAGTTGAAAGATCCCTAATGCATAATTTAAACCTAGAGTCCAAATCAAGAAACCTTCAAAGTCGATTCCTGACAGTTCATCTTAAAATAAGTTGGACTAAGATGAAAAAAAATTAAAAAATTGAACCAAAAAGACTAGTGAAAATTGAATATATAATAAAAATGTAACAATAACATTGATTTTGCACACAAAAATTATAGGAAACTTAAATTTATTCAAAAATCACAATTAAAAGAGGAATGCATCAATAAAAATAATTTATGTCTTAATCAATGATGAATTTACCATTGTCTCGCAATTTAGGAGGCAAAAAACTTTCCATAAATCTGAACATTGTAGTTACTGTACTTGAACAAATTAAAAATTCACAACAACATTCTGATACTCAATTATAAATCATAAATTTTAAAAAACTGAATATTTACTTTATTTTTTAATAAAAAAACTGAACATGCATGCACCTTATCTAGATCAATATGGTTAACAATGATATAGTAAAAAAATAAGTACTCTCTTTAAAGAAATGATACCCAGTTCGAAAAGACAAAGTCTTAAGTTCAAATTTCATTATACATAAGACTTGTCCCTTGGAGCAACTTAACTATATAAGGTTTGACTTAAGAAAGCATGGTCTTGAAACCAAGTTATAGACTTACAACACACAATATATATTAATGTCTTCAGATTAGGAAAAACCACAAAAACATAGAGACATCAAACATAAGCCCCCAAACATGTTGTCCAATGCCTTACCACATAGTTATAATTATCATCCATGTTTTAGAATGTTTTCAAAAGCATCCAAGGTGGCAGGAATACAATGGTTCCAGAGTGAGGTCAAGTTCATTCCTCCCTACTTCTGGTGCTTCCTCACGATAATTGCCACTGCAAAAAAAATAAAATAAAACATTAACTATCAGTTAATACTAGTGAAGAAGAAACCCTAGTTAAATATGAACTATAACAAAGATGCAACTTAATGTATTATATATGTTGTTATGGAAAGTTCACCCCATGTTCAGAAGTGGCTGAGGTAGCAAGAAAGATGCATTAACTCCATGGTTTGGATGCTCCCATTGTGCCTGCTGTGCTGCAACCTTTTCTTTCTCTTTTATCTGATATCAATTCACACAGATACTTCAACATATGTTACAGTTATACCTTACATAGATGAAGAATATGAATCTATCTTCCATGAAATAAATAGGGCTATATATATATATATATAACATTTATTTTGTTTAGTATAGCAATCATCAAACTCCACTTGGTCAAAATCAACAAAGGAGGTGATTGATTTCATTTTCCTCATAATTTCACGAGCAGATGAAAACTTTGCAACATCATGATAAGAGGCAGAAGTGTATGTGTTGAGAAAAATATGAAGGAAATGAGAATGTAATTTTACAGTATACACACACATACAAATATCTCGTTGTTTAGATGTAGTGAACAGATACAATCCTGCATTCTTTGATGTTATAATGTCAAAGTTAACAATTAATGAAGTTGGTTTAGTTACAATTTAGTACAAATCAACTACAAATTTCTACAAGTGTAGATCATATTACAAGCATATTGCAAAAGTGTGTTAATTTGAATATTAAAGAAGAAAATAATGGACAATTTTTTTCATTATTTGATAAGTTTTAGGATGTGATAGTAAAAAAAAAATCATTGAAATATGACGATAAGGAAACAAATAAAAAAAATGATCTTTTAAACGGTAGAAATGGAAGAAAATGGAAATGTGTTAGAAAGTGAAATGGATAAACTTCATAAACAATCATTTCATAAATTACAAATATAATTTTGTATCTAATATCTTTTAAAATAAAATTATTTTATCTGATTTAAAAATGTATCATAATCTTTTAGAAAAAAATAAAAAGAGATTATTTCTCTTCCACGTTATTCTAATTCGGGACATAAAGTAGTAGATCCAATAAAAAATAGTTTTTTTTTTTTTTCTAATCTCAAATAAAAAATGAAAGTTTAATATGTTTCATCTATCTCTCTTCACTCCATGTTTACTAAATCTTACTTAAAAAATATACTTAGACTGTTTAAACTAATAACCTTCAAACTTATAAGACTTATTTTCCAATTTACACATAACAGTACTAGATAATTTTTTGCAGCATTAACACAATGACACAATAAAAAACTAATGCAAAAAGAATAAATCTGAGTAATATTATTGTTCATGACCTTCTTTGCAAGCATGTTATTCTGCTCCTGTATCACTTTCTCCTGTCAAAGTACAAGTAGAGCACATGTCAGGTTGTCCAGAGGGACACGCATAATCAACAAGATTGGTCTCTGAAACTTATATGCAACCGTTACAACCTTTTAGGACACAGAGACCTACGTAAAGATGTGACAAGATTTTAGTAAGTACCTTCTTCTGAAGCTCCGAGATCGATTCGTACATGAGTTGGTTCTGTTATAAAATCCATAATAATACATAGTTACTATGCATAATCAGTGTTCAGTACCAATGAAGCACATGAGTTAAACAGAAAAAATTGAAGTAAAGTATGAGTAGTTAGTTGTATGTTTTATATACTCTGCGGGTACGAATTTGTTTGAGAGCAGTATCTAACTGCTGCTCCAGACTCTGAAGCTCTTTCAGACTCATTGAACCTAAATCTTCTCCCATATAGTGCCTGTGTGTAGAAAGGGTTTCCATGAAATAATAATTGAGAAATTTCAACAAAGTTTTTGTTTTCTTCTTCTAATAAGACAAATCAAATTAAAGGCAACAAAGTACAAGAATCTTGTATGATATACCTATGGTTTCTCTGCAAAAGGTCGATCTTTGCCTTGAGTCTGGTATACTCAATGGTCCAATTTCCCTGCACAAACACATATCTAACTGTTCACATTCTTTACATGGATTGGGACAAGAATCTCTGTATATCAGTTAGATTAATTATATCACTTTACATATTTGAAAACTGCAAATGTGGGGCACAATCTTTGAAGTAAGATATTTGTAAATTGATTAAAATCATTATTCAGTACTTATAATTGTATTTATAGTTTATTAATTATTTAAATCTTTTTTATAAGAAATAAAATTAGTAATTAAAGTACTGTGTTAATGCTGTTTTTAACAAAACTAATGTATATAGTTATTGAGACATTATTGATTATAAGTGAACAAAACTATTAGTTCTCTTTTTGGAAAAAAATATTTTTATGGATCTATTAATTGTTGAATTTTTTTTATATCTGTTTAATAAGCAATGTATACATTTGAAAACAATTCAAGTTTTATAATATATATAATTGAATATGTTATTGATATATCATTTTCCAGTTTCATATTTCTATGAATTGAATTGTTTTCATTTTAACTTTATAACATGAAAAGCCGATAAACAAATAACATGAAATTAAAATTATCTCCATACATTTTAAATTGCGTAAATCTAATTTGGAGTAGAATTTGCTTGGTCTACCAAGAGTTATCAATTTTACATGATAAGATTTTTTAATTTCAGTACCAACAATCTCATAAAAATTACCTTTTCTACAAATAATATGTTTTTCAAAAAGTTTAGATTTTATATTCATTTCTACAATTACTTATTGACAGAAATATCACCACTTTTGGATCTATATCTTCCCCATATTTGTCAAAATATGAAACAATCAAGACATTTTCAATGATTTATGGTCCTTTTACCACATCTAAATAATATTTCCTGCATCTTATTTTAAAAAGAAAGACCTTTCAATATTTTTATTAACTTTTAAATGGTAGGTTTTCTGTCAATAATGTTCCTAAAGAATTTTAAAAACATGTCCAAGGCTATTGTTTCTTTTTTTTTTTAAATCAGAAAAAAAATTTATATATATATATATATATATATATATATATATATATATATATTGTGGAACAAATAACAAACCTGTGATTCAGAATCATTGGCAACAAGTTGTCTCTCAGCATAGGCATACCTTTCATAGCGTTCCAGTATCTTCTCCATGCTGTTTTATAATTGTCAAAAAGAGGGAAAAAAAATATATTAGTTCTCTCAACTATCACTTAATTAATAAAAAAAACAGCTAAAGATTATTACACAGTCATGGAAATAAAAGGAATTCAAGTCTAGTATGATAAGGGAGGAACAGCTAGTAATTAGAACAAGGTGCAGAAAAACAAATGTTAACAAAACATGTTCTTCACTCATAAACTATCAAAAAATGCCTGTTATGTTTTTCACTGTAGTCTGATGATGAATATGTATTCGCTGATACATATACGTCCATTACACTAAATCATTGATAAAAACAAAACTCAAACAATTATTAAAATGAAAAAATGAAGTCTAAATAATCTGAACACCCCTTAACAGAAAATCTGAATTTTATAATTTGTATATTATATTATATTATATATATATATAATATTTATATATTATATATACACACACGTAATATATATAATCCTTACATAGTTACAGTTTCCCTACTTACAATTAGTAAATATGAACATCAGAATGCCATTCAACATAAAAACAGAAAGAGGTAATTTATGCATTTATTTTTGGAAATATGAAGATGATTCAAACAAGGAGAATACAATTTTTGGAGAAAAATATTGTTCTCTTAAATTTGAAATATATATTGTTATGTCCCAGCTTTTACTCTACAAGTTAACAAATTGTGTTATTTAACATTGTTCTGTTCCAGTAATATTACGATGAATATTTTACTGTATTTTAGAAAAATGAATGCAAAGAAAGAATTGGCTAATGTTGAATGTTACGTTTCAGTGGTGGCAGGTATGGTATAATAAATATGAAGATCTGGTATCAGCCAATGGAAACAGAAAGAAATTAGAAGTTGAATTCCGTAATTTATTCACACCACACGGTTGATCTAGGAAACTGAACCCATCAACTGAAAAGGGAGCAGAATAATATTAGTCTGAGATTAAACAGAAAAGCATGCAACATTCTTGGTTCCATGTTATGATATGTGTGTGAAAGGACTTGAGCTTCAAAATGATCTTGACACCTAGCTCTATGTGTAAATACGTGTTAATCAACCAGCTTTAAGCACAGCATACTCTCTATCACAAAAGAAGCAAAGAGCCATCATTTTCTTAAATGGAAAATGAAAAGTACGAATTTTGAAAGCTGGAACAGCAACTGCTTCTTCTAGGTCCTGCACCGAAAGGACCTGAGCTCCAAAATGAGCTTGACAAGTAACCAAATACTGTCACTCCTGACCAAGTTTCCAGAAGAGTAAACACCTCACATCAAGATTTTTCGAACAAAAAAATTCATGTACAAAAAAGTTGAACCACACTAGTTTTCCAACGTAGTATCTGTGAAGAATCTTTGAATAAACATCAAGAAGACCACTCAAGCACCCAACACAATCTACTTATCTTGTTCATAAAATTTTCCCAGGTTTAGGGTGAGTGAAAAATATGCACATCCATAGTTAGAAAAAGACACATGCTAAGGGAAGTACGAACGTTCATAGTTCATAGTTCATAATAATAATAATAATAATCAGACACGTTTTCTTTCTTCTGCATCTTTCTTTAAAATCGCTTTAAAACACCAGATACCCTTGTTTGTGCACAAGCACAACATCAGAAAAATCTGTTTGATCTGCCCGAAAACAAGAGGAAAGACAGTTTTTCCTCTAGCTTTTGAGCCCAAAACGAAACCTTTAACTGAAAAGTTAAAGAAAAAGCAAGTTAAGATTTAGTTTTGAAGAAAAGAGAAGTGATATAGTGATAGATCTCCCTTTGTGGAGACGAAGACACAGTAAGTATGGTGTGTAAGAGAGAGATCTGTGGAAATTATACGATATATGCAGTAAAAAGGGAGGTAGAAGGAGGGTTATAGAGAGATCTATGCATAGTATATATAGTATTACCAAGAATCGGTGGCATATTCAAAGAGCTTTCCTTTGTGGGAGAAGACAATCAAAGCGACTTCAGCGTCACAGAGCACAGAGATCTCGTGTGCTTTCTTGAGTAACCCAGCTCTCCTTTTGGAGAAGGTTACCTGGCGATTGATCTTGTTCTCTATCCTCTTCAGCTGAACCCTACCCCTTCCCATGTTACTGTCTTCTTTTTTGCTTTAATTATATTATACCTAATTACTTCTTTCCCTTTTTTTCCCAAGAAAACCCCAAACAAGGAAAAGGGAACAAACCCCAGAAATATGCTTAAAAAGCTTGCTATTATAGCCAATGGAGGGAGAGAATGTTAATTTACGGATCTTTCTTCTTCTGGACAAGAATGGAGGAGAAGCCGCAGTGTGTAGTAGTGCCACTTTGCTATGCTAATGCTATTATCTCTATCTATCATTCTATATATCCATCTATCACTCTGTTATTATTATTATCATTCGTAATCACAAACATTGGCGTTTCGAGACAAGCGGTTTTGGTTTCTGGTATCAAAAAACCATGGCAGTTTTTCTAACGTTGTGCTGTCGAGCAGTGATTGGTCGGGTAGTTACCATGTTGGTCACAATGATATCTCTTTTGCTTTTTGGGTTTTGTTTTTGCATTGGGGACTATGGATTCTCTATCTCACTGGATTCAACTTTCATGTGTCTGATGGTTTAAACAGTGTCCATGTCGTACGGACCAGAACATTACGTGCATCCTTTCATTGACGGCGCCACGACCCACGAGTTTTTGACTCTGGTTCAGCCCTTCATCCAACATATATTCAAAATGGTTTTTTTAGGTTTAACTTTTCCCCTTCCACATGTTGTTCACATCTCTTTCTCCTTCCCCTTCCCCTTCTTCTTCTTCCATTGCTACTTTTTCCACATTCAAACCATTTTTTTAACTATTCACTCCCTTCCCATTAATGTCTCAATGTACCTCAGGCTTTACACTCCCCAAATATGTACATACATATTCCTCTTTCTTTAGGTAAAAAAACTTGGTGCTCTAATGAAAATATATGCTACCTTCAATATTTTCTTAAAACTTTACTATTGGAACTCTCCGTACGTAATCACGGCCACCTGTGCTTAAAATCTGAAGCATGTGACTGTACTTTCGCTTTATACTGCTATATTCTGTGTTTAATAAATAGATTGGACTCGCCTATTCCACCGAAAAGTTTGATGAACTGGGTTAATTAAATTGTAATATCGAATGAAAAAAAATGATGAATATCGGTAATTCAAGCTGGTTCCTTCAGGAAATTTAAACGGTTTTATTTTAACTTATCAGAAGATATTGAACGTGTGATAGTTATACAGAACAAACTAAAATATTGTGTTAAGAAATTAACTTTAAGTTTAATTTAACTTTCAAAAACTGATTTATAAAGTGGGTTTTGTATTTAATTATATGATGTCAAATTTGTCTCTTATCATTAGTTGATGTGAAACTTGCAACTAAACATCAATGAGTAGTCCAATAACAGATGTAACAAGAGATCCAACAAACAACATATTTTGTTAGGATAGACTCACATGCACAACCTTGATATCATGTTAAGAAGTAAACTTTAAAGCTTAAATCAACTTTACAAAATTAACTTGTACGTAAGGTTTGCACATACTTATTTTATATTGTATATTGACCTTATCTCTAGTCAACATAGAATTTTCAATATAGTCGTTAATTTTTTTTTCCATGTCAATATAATCATAATAAATAAAAAATATATAACACAAATAATGCACAAGTTAACTAAAATCAATAAATATATAGGATAAATAATCATTTTAGTACATTCTATATCAATAAGATTTATCTCATTCATTTTATCAATTCAACATTTTTTACATAGATATAGAGACCTTTTATAATATTATATCTAAGTACTAACACCAAAGGCTAACATATGTCTTGCCTAATAGTTTATGATAGCTCAATAGAATAGTCGAGACAAAAGCAATATAACTCTATCAATGAAGTATTCATTCTAGTTATAATCACATAGCACTTAATATTTTGTTTGAGGAAATTTATAGGGGTAAAACCGGGATTTTGATATGTAATGCTACATCTTGACATTTTTCTGAACAAACTTTTGTATATATAGAATATATATATATATATATATATATATATATATATATATATATATTCTATAAAAGGTTATAGCACATCGAGTGCTTTATTATTAATATATATTTTGGTTAATAAAAAAAACAAAACCTTGATTACAATTATGGTAATTTCTGAAAACCTCTCAAGACTTGAGACTTTTCACAATCTCGAATGGTTAGTAAATCTCATCAATTTTTATTACCTTATACTTTTATCTACATGATTTGGGTTATTAATAAAACATGAAATCTCACTATGTGTATAATAATTTAATATTTGTACTATGTCACCAAAAATAACTTTACCTTCCAAAAAATAGTCAATTTGCATAAGTCATTCATTTGTGAACTAAATAGTGGATCAACCACATGTTTATCTTTAAATAACACTTATATACTGAATCACCCACTTGTGATTTCTCAAAAATATGCTCTAGTAATATTTATCAGTGATTATAGTGAAAAAAAGGGCCTCTACAGCATCAAATAACAATAGTTAAAAAATCAAAGTTGTCAAAAATAATGGTGATAATTTTGCAATTTTTGCAAACTTTTTAACAACGATTATTTAAATAACTATCATTAAAAATGAGACAAATGAAACAATAATGATGATTATAGAGAAAACCGTTGCTAAAAGTGGGACAAATGAGAAATAACATTACAAAAAACCCTCACCATGAGTCTCTTCCTCACAGCACGATGCCCTTCTTCAACTAGTGCCCCTAGGAAACCCTACGCACTCTTCGCAAGAGGTATTCTCCCCCGTGCTCCAGATTAGATTTTTTTTACTTATATCATTTTCTTTATATATAGGATAAGAGAAGCAAAAAGTAGCAATTAAATATTTTGTTATGTTTCATAGGAATGTAACTTTCTACTAAAATCACATGTATGTTCATCGGTTTGAACATGAGTGACATGTCCACACACATGTGTTTGAAAGTACATAATTAAACCATTATGTTTTGATTTTCTAGCTATTATTTGATCAGAAAATGGGCGTGTTTAATGGTACTATTAGTGGAATCTTTATTTCCAATGGAGTTGATAAATTGTGGTTGGTTTCTCAAGCCCTTGTGACATATATAACATTCTTGTATACATTTTCAGTAGTTTTTATATAAATATAGGTATGCATCTCTTAGATAATTAGAAAATGTAACTCTAAATTGAATTCTGAAAATTTATGCAGGAATTGTGGGTTTTCAAAAAAATAAATATGAAATTTACTAAAAAAATTCATTTTTAATATTGTTTAAAATAATCGTTGTTATTTCATGAATTTTTTTTTTCTGCTTTGAATGACGATTGTCATTGACCGTCCAATTTGCTACGATTTGTAAGTCTATTTAACCATTTTTGAAAGTCTAATTTGCTACTATTTGCAAGTCTATTTAACCATTGTTGAAAGTCCAATTTGCTAAGATGGTATGTGTGTTACCTATTATTTGATTGGGGAAAAAAAGTTTCTTGTGAATTTTAATCTTGGTTACAAATATAGTTTTTAAAATTAAATGTGTTATTCAGAACACGTTTATGACATTGAAAATCAATATTTTTATAATTAAAATGAATTTTTACACTACGGATATAAAAAAAAAAAATTGTCATTTTGACGTTCAACTATAGTTTTTCAAAAACAGTATATTACAGCTATTTAAAAAAAAAAATCATTATAGGTACTTTAAATTGTGCCCATACTTTAATTCTTTTCATTTCTCTTTCTCTTGTACGGTTATTACATTTATATTCATGAAACCCACAAAACTATTAAAAAGTAAAACATATGTATTATTATAAATTTAAGTTTTTAAAAATATAATTAAAATTTAACATCATTATTCTATTTTACAAAATTAAATATAATATTTTGTTATTTATATTTATATTATTTTATATTATTTATATGCTTTATTATTTGATCAATTATTATTTGTTATACTTTATTATCAATTCAATTAGACTTTAAAAGTGTGATTTTGTATATTTTTCAAATGTTAAATTTTCAACGCAAGCAATTAAACATAACCGTAGGTTCCGTAGACCATTTCACTTCAACTAATTACACCAAAAATTAAATGTAAAGAATGTGATACCTTCACTAAAAAAAATTAATATTATCAATTGTAAAAATTCATTAGTAATACTTAAAATTCATAAATAAATTAAAATTAGCAGTAACTTACTGACGATAAAAATTTATCAATAAAATTTTGATTAACAAATTTCATTGACAAAACAGAAATTCCATCGACAATCACTGACAAAAAAATCAGTTAATAAAATTTATCAATAACAACTATCGATAATTATTGACGAGAAAATCTGTCAATAAATATCGTAATATGATTCATCTTCTTTATTCATCCTCTTCTTTTTTCCTTCAGTTTGTCCAATGATATCAATGAATTCTCTCTAATAAATCTTACGATCAATAATAAGACCTAAAAACACTTATTAAGAAGTGGAAATGCATTTTAAAATTGAGAGATAAAACTAAAATGTATGAAGCACAACGAAGAAAGAAAAATGAATCAAAGAGCAAAAGAAAATCTACTCTAGAACTAAAACTAAGATCCAAATCGAATTTTTATTATTTACTAAACTAGAAATTAACCAAAACTAGAGTTAAACTAAAATTATAGCTAAAAACAATTTAGTGCCCCAAAATTGTAAAACACAAGGAATTTTACTCTATAAACCAAATCTATCATAAAAACAAGAAATTAAACACTAAAAACAACATAAAGATATACAATTAGAGATTCATCAATCATCAATAAAGTTGTGATCTTATAGATTTTGGATACCCTCGTGATCATCCTATTAATAGAACAAAAAGTTGCGATCAAATACAATAACAACCAAATACTCGTCATTAAAAAAAAAGCAAACAAAAATTATGGTTAATCCACAAAAGTTCAAATGCAGAAACAAATATTATATTCATAGTTTCATATATTTAATATCTCCAACCTCTCAAATTGGAAGTTTTCTTTCTTTTTGCATAAATGTTCACTTGCTTAATCCAAACATTGATTGATCAAAAATAACTTTAAGTTTCTCTGATAACTTGGTTTTAAAAAAAAGTTCAAACATGACTTGGTTTACTTCAAAATCTATTATAATGAAAATAACTTTTCACGAGTTAAATATATTTTTAGTTAATAAACTTTGATACGAATTGAAATTTTAATAAATATATATAATTTTTCCTAACTCAACTGTATTATTTTCTTATGTCAAATAACGATTAAAGCTGACATTTAAACTATTTATATTATTTGACACGTTTCAATTCAAATATTAGTTTGAAAAATCATTTAACACATAAAAATATTTATATCATTGGATTAAAATAATTATATCTATTTATTATTTAAATTTGGTGACCAAAATATTTAAAAATTTGACACAGACGAATTTTAATTTTTATATACAACTTTATAAACTAAAAATATTTTTAAGCGAAACCAAAAATAACAATCTGCACTTGGATCAATCAAATTATTGCACTGCCTAACTAAATTAGAACAGAGGTCACCTCCTTTCAATGTTTGTCATTACAGATCTCATTGCACTATATTTGAGAAAAGATTTCACCGTCATTCACTTTTTCACTAATTCTGTAGTGATATTATTACAGTCATTTAATCAAATGGGGAAAAACTACAACTAACCATTCGTTTGAGAAGTTTGACATGCATCCATTTCTCTAGTCTTGAACAAAAGTAGAACATTACAAACTCGATTAGTTAATTACTTACTGTATTTCTTGTGATGCACTGCTAAGTACCACCATTCGGGAGTAACTGGGCTATATTTTTTTTAATTTTACTTTTAATTCTTTTCTTTGTCCTTTTTAATTTCTTTTGATGTTAGATTTTTTTAGTTTAATTTATTTTTTAATTTTTCTTAATACTTAAAATTAAAAAAATTAAACAGTCACAAAAATAAAAAAATAACTTAAACATAATTATTAAGTATTTTAAAATAAAACTATAAATAAAAGCGTAACAGAAAATAAATTATCTAATAAACTATCAAATTTTGAAATTCGATAGTTTTTGAAAACGAATTTTGTTTACTGAATTTCAAAATTCAATGTATTTTAATTTAAAAATGGATTTTATTTTTGTATAACGTATTTTGAAATCAGATAATTTCTAAATTCGGACTTCACATTTTGCACTAAATTTTGAAATCAGGTGCATTTTAATTTGAAAACAATTTTTATATTAGTCTACTAAATTTTGAAATCCGACAATTTATTAGTTTGGAGGTGTGGAGTGTGGGATAGTGAATAAATATGAGAGAGACAGGGCAAGAAATTGTCTCATTAACAATTGATTTTAGTGACCCCTAAAATTATTACTAATTTATATATCAATTAACAAAATAAAAAATTATTAATTACTAAAATAGTCACTATTATAATTAAAAAATTATAATTGGTTGTTAATTTGGTTATTAATTAATCAGACACTAATTTAATATTTGGTAGCAAAAATTTTAATAACTAATGTTTAGTGATATTTTTTTTATAGTTAAAATTTTGGTAACTAAATTTTTGAAATTTATTTTAATATTTTATTAATAATAATGACAATATTAGTTACCAATATTTTTTTTTATAAATTTGTATTTAAATTAATAATATAATGATTAATAATTTTTTGTCACTAAATTTGGTTATTAATAAAATATATTTTTTAGTGAGAAAAGATAAAAATATAATTAACTTTTATTGATAAAGTCAGAAAGATATTATAAATAATTGAAAAGAAGAATTGTTTGGAAGTGGAAGGAGAAGCCGAGCAACGAAGAAAGCAATCCATTGTCACAACAGATGTGTATTTGCTTTCTGAGGTTCAAACCAAGAATGGTAAGTTTTCTTTTCACTCTTCTCTCGTTGAAAATCAAGAACTTAACATTTCACTCGTTTTCACATCGACATCAAAAGTCACTTTCTTTTCGGGGCTTGCGTTTTCACGTCTGACTCATACGTTTTCACATCTCTTACATGTTAATTATTTTTACAAAAGTATCTTTTAGCATGAGATCTTTTAGAGCTAATAAATAATTAGTGGAATGTATTCATATTTTAAAGTATTCGACAGGCTGATTTTAATTTTAATTTTGCATGACAAATATTGAAAACACAGTCTAACTATTAACTAAAATAAAGATAACACATATATTAATAATAGAAGAGATCAAAGAACGTAAATAAAATTCACAAAAAATACTTATTGTAAATGTTAAAAATAGTTTTAAAAAATATACAAATTTAATATTAATAATATTGGGACATCTTTTTAATAAATTTCCCAAAATTAAAATACATTTCATGTTGGCACGATTTTGCTTACATAAATTATTAACTTAATTAAAATCGTATCAAGATGGACAACTTCATTTTTTATAGCAAAATCTTGTTACATTGATACAACTTCAATTAATTTTAATACAAGTCTCTTCATCTTGCACGACTTCTTTATAACAAAGTCGTATCATATCACTGTGATCACCATGAATTTCTCTATGTGGAAATATTTTTCAAAACTACACCATTTTTGGAATTTTAAATCTGAATTGCACCGGAATCGTAAAAAAACCGAGACAAAGGGTATTTATGTTATAGCTTGGTCTTTCTCCACACCGGAATCTAACATTGTTACACCCATAAATATTCTTTGAAGATTACAGTGAAATTCGCTAATAATAAACCGCAATCGTATTTTTGTAGGGAGTGAGTTTGTGATGGGGAAAACAACAACAAACAATATACCAGAGAATGCAACAGATATAATTTCCCCTAACTTACAAGAATCTATGAGGAGCAATAATCAAAGAGCAGCAATAATAAATCACCAAAAGCACAAATAAAGGCACCAAGATTTTTAACGTGGAAAACCCCTCAAATCA
>Ga0099822_1006652_pt1 | contig 15033 bp, 4 predicted proteins | sample CowpeawhiteBW_FD_76839 | JGI IMG/M metagenome (GOLD analysis project Ga0099822, IMG submission 76839) | Root nodule microbial communities of legume samples collected from California USA - Cow pea white BW | ecosystem: Host-associated > Plants > Roots > Nodule | place: USA: California | collected...
ACATATATTCAAACAACCAAATAATATTAATCATGCATTTAAATCTCATGCCAACCTTTGTACCCATTCCTCATCCATATTCCATGTTGAATCAATAATAACTCATCCTTCCCAAACTACGAATATAGAATTGTACCTTATGTCGATACCATGTCAAGAGTCATCCTTTCTTATCCATGAATCTTTCCATATCTCATATCAAATCCATACCCAACTCATCGTATTCAATCCATGAAACCAACCATACATGTAAATGCCCAAATCATATTGAACTCATCTATTACAAACTATAGATTATCTCATTCATACATAATCACCCAATTCATACTTTAAGAGCAAGATCAACACAAACATAGAGCCAACAATTCAGAACCAAGAAACAACCAAACAGGTCGCATTCTCGCTCAGCTTCTCGCTTAGGCAGAAAGGCCTCGCTCAGGCGAGCTCCTTTCGCCTAGGTGAGAGCTCGACATTAGGAATAGTGGCCTTCAGCTCCTTCTCACTTAGGCGAGACTTCCCTCGCTTGAGCGTCGCTTGAGCGAGACACTCGCTCGCTCAAAGCGTGGTTAGTCGCTTGAGCGAGACACTCGCTCGCTCAAAGCCTGGTTAGTCGCTTGAGCGACAACTCGCATGAAATGGCCTGAGCAAGCCTCTGTTAATCTCACCTAGGAGAGACATGCTCGCTTGGGCGAGAAAACCAGTGCTCACCACTATTCTCTCGTGCAACAGTCACCCAAACACGCCCTAAACAGTGCAAACATGTATTCCAACAACTCATATTCACACACAGTCTAGTTAATCATGAAATAAACGTACAACAAGTAAATCTCACGGAATATACAAAAGGATCTAGCTTCCCTTACCTGGAAAGAGGCTAATAACAGACTGTGACCCTTAAGCCAATGAACCCAACAGCTCCAACAGCAGGTTTACGAACTCGAACAGCGGCACAGAGTGAATAACAGGGTTACTACGGTGAACCCTAACAGAAACCACAAAAACAAACTTAGAAAGGAGGGAGTATGGTTCAAGGACCAACTTACGTGAGACGAGGTGAGCTTTTGAGCTAAGACGAACAAAAGGGAACCAAACCCTAGCAGAGCTTCTGTTGATGGGGAAAGGGAGAGAGTAAGGTACTATTTTCCCAAGAATGGCAGAAATGAGAGGGATTAGGCTGCCTTAGGGGCTTTGGACACCCTATGGGCCAGTCCTTAGGCCCAACAGATAGGGCTAGGCCCCTTTAAATTTTAGGGCAGAAATAGAGGATTTTACAATAGAAATTGTGTATTTTTGTATTGGGCATTTATATTTGTTTCTTTGTGAATGTAATTAGAAATTTTATTTGAACATTATTTGTTATTCAACTAATTAGATGCTTATCATGAGTTTAATAGTCTTAATATAAATAGGTTTTGTTGACACCTTTTTAAGAAGTTTAGACTATTTTGAAATAGAAGATTATGTTTTGAGTTTTTCTCTAGGTTGAGCATTTATTAGTCATTCTTGTAGTTTTTTGTTCATTTTCCTATCTCCTTTTACATTTCTACATTTTTATTTTGTTTTTTAATTGTTGGTGAAAATCCTCGAAAATGATCATTCTCTCTTATATGTAATTAGAAAAGTTTATCAGTACTTTGCTGATAAAGAAAAAACATGAAGTTTATCAGAAATATAAGAGAAATTTTTTCTCATGACTTGCACCTCTAGTGCAACCTAATATCCGTTTTGCTCCCCAAGATTAACACAACAGGGATCAAGACCTAAGAAGTGTATCCAACAATCAAGGAATAATCACAAGATTCAAGACTAAAACGAGAGAAAAAGAAAATGAAATTCAACAACTAAAAGAGGCTACAAAAGAAAGCTGGTGACAGATAAAAGTTATGAAACTAAATAATTGTTTTGAGAAAACAGTAAGAACAAAAAAAAGTTTAATTGTCACCATTTTATTCCAACGCAATCCCATCTAAGTTAATCTTGGTGATAAAGAAATAGCTCAAACTCGAGACATTGGATTTGTTACAAGATTCTGATACCATTGTTACGAAAAAGTTAACCTATTCGTGCAAGGATACAAAATTCCTTAAACAAAACTCTTAAATTAAGATCATACAAGTAAAGGGTGATAATGTATACTCTAGTTGCTTTTGTTTGATGAATGTAGTAGTGTACATAAGTAATTCTACATGCAGTTTTTTTTAATATAGCAAATTATTCTATTCATCTCAGTTATTGTCAAAGGGTTGTAATTGGCATGTGCCAAAAACTAGTTGCAAGTTACTCTCCCCAAAAGTGAAAACTCATATGGGGTAGGAACTCATCATGAAATCTTCTTAGCCTTTCATGTCCAAATGTTACATACTAAAAGTCCTAGCAATTCCAGCTGAAACCATTCAAATCAAATTGTTGGCAGTGAGAAGAAGCATCATTATCATCATGGGAATTCAGGTCCAGTTTCACTTCAAAGTTTGGAAGTCTATAATCTGAAGAAATCTTCTCATGGTTGTTCAATTTAATTGCCATTCTCCCAGTTTCTGAAAGAGTTGTTCTCCCAAATTTTTCCTCTTCTACAACTCCAACATTCATGGATAAGAGGCTTGAAGGCCTTTCTTGTAAAAAATCTCCCTTCACTACTTTACCATCACTTGATGAGGAAACAAACATCATATTCTGCTTCATATCTTCACTCAATGTGAGATCAGGCTTTAACTGCATTGACTCTTCCACACAATCTTTTGAAACTGAAAATGGAGGGCCATTGTAGGCTATCAGATTCAGGCTCATGTTATGTGTTTCTCTGTCTCTTTGTGATTCCTCACTATAGGTCAAGAAACTCCCCATTGAACACTCTTGTGTTTGCTGAGGCCACAGGACCTGAAGTTCTTTCAGTTCTGAAAATTTTGTGTCAAGACTCTGAGAGGATACTCTTGATGCCAGTTCTGATAATTGAACTTTGGCAGCTTCAACACCCTCTGCACCTATATTTTGTCTTCCTAGTGTTTCTTGTGCCTTTTCCAACACTGCCTGAAGGTACTTCCCTTGTGCCTCTATCCTTAGCTGCAAGTGTCGCTGTACCTGCTTAAAGAGTGAAGAAAAAGAATCAGAACAGAAACAATTTGCAAACTCCAATGTATCTTGGAAACAGACAAATTTTGGATTCTGAAAACAAAACTGTGAAATACTTGAGCTTCTACTAAATGTTTTTAGACCAGTGAATAGATATACAAGACTCAAACAATAAGTTTTCTAACACTGGTTCAGATGAAATTACTGTTACCATTCTAAATTGAATAACACAAAAATTACTGTTCAGATTCATGAATTTTGATGGGTCTAATGTGGAGACAATTCATTGAGGAGATACAACAACAATGAGAAGAACCTATAAATAATTCATGTACTACTCAAAGTTTTTTACAGCAAGTAGTAAGACTAGAGAGTTGTTTATCTAGAAAGATTATTTGTCACTACCGAGTCTATGCAGGTAAGGGATTGACACAAATTTCGACCCAAAACTTTAATATAATGGATTTAATGGATTTATAGGTCTTCTACCTTATATCTTGCTCAACTTTTTTATTTTTACCCGATATGAGACTTAAACTCACTTCGATTTCTAACAAATTTTATTGTGTATGTATTATATTTTACTTTTGCTTAAAATCTTCCATTCAAAGTACAAGTGACCATTGCAAATGTTTTCTGGCTTGTTTCCTAATTTATCAATGGACATTAAATTTGGAAGTTCAAAGATGTTCTATACCTCAAGCTGTTCATGCAGTCTTCTTTGTACTTCGATTTGCATCTGTAACGCATCATTTATTTCTGAATTTCTGGATTGAGGATTTATTATTGTTAGTGTTGCTTCTCATTGGAAACTTGATGACAACATAATGATGGAAACTAGAAAGTTTTCTTACTTGTTTGTCTGTAGGCCTATGCTTAAATGTTTCATTTGAATTCCACTTGCTTCTGAGATTCTGCCTGTTGCTTCTGTGGTTGATGCCAATAAGATAAATTCATTTTCAAATTATATGATTAGTAAAAGATAGGTCCTGTGTAGTTCATAATATTCAATTAAAAATACATGGAAAACACATCAAAAGAGAAGTTCTCTCACCAATTTTATTGTTGCCAGTATTGGTTTGTCCATGCATATTTTTACTGATTCTGTACTTCTGCCAAGGAGAAAGAGAAATTAATAACTAAACACAAATACATATGCACTAACAAGATAATGAATACAAATCATTTCAACTCTGTTTTCCTAGTAAATGCGTGAGCAAGTTCTGCTGCAATATAAGTAGCAGATTTGTCTAGGTGTTTTCTTTCTTTCACTATCTGAATTTCAGTGTTTGTATATAAGATTATCATAATTGTACTAGAATCTGAAATTCTATCACGATTTTGTTTTTAAAATACGCATCGGTTGGAAGAAGAATGTGTATTTAAATTATCTTTGGCTTCGACTCCTAAATCATGTGGGACTATTGGATATACCGGAGCAAGTGACATCACAAAAACTAAATAAAAATTATCTTAATTATTCTGGTAATTGGAATGACATGTTACCTGTAGATGACTCTTTAAGTGGTAGAGAGTAAGCCCAGGAATCCCCATCAGTTTCAAAACTGTTTTGGGTGTGGCTTCTGCAAAGCAAGAGCAATCAATATAAGCTTAAAAATTATAGATTTCTGATTCAAAATCTGTTCATGATTTTCATTGACTCACTGTCTGCTCCTCCAAGTTGATTAACTGCTTCTATGAACCGTTCATGAAGATCTGGTGTCCATTTTAGTCTAGGCTTAGCATCAGTTGAAAGAACAAGTCCTGAATCACCAGCACCATTGCCTCCTTGCATCATCATATGCCTCTCAGTGGGGCTGTGCATCCTTAAAGCATGCATGTTTCTTGCTTGTTGCTGCTGCTGCTGCTGCTGATAGTACATTATCTTTCAAGCCAAAAAAAAATGATCTTGTTACTCTATATAGAAGCACAAGAAAATATTCAAAGGGCAACCAACTAGACTCTAACTTAAAACTTTGACAAGGCAAAAACTGTACTGTTTCACAAAGGGTTTCCCTCAATATTTTACTACGTACAAAATCATATATTTACCTGTCAAGTAACACCCAGGATCCAAACAGCAAAACCCTATAAATAAAGTGAATATGATTTTCCTGTAATTTTGAAGAGCACTTCTTTGGTGTTTGAACTAAAATATGTGAAAGTTTCTACAACTGCTCTTGCATGTCTTTTTTCTCCTTGACAAGATCTTCACAAGCCTTGGTTGTACTCAATGATGTCCTTATAAAGAAAATGGCCTTAGGAAAGTGGCCTTGTGAGGCATAGAATCTTGGACAGAAGCAACTCAAAAACTGAACTTGATCCAATATATTTCGTAGCTACTTGAAAAGAGATGTCATTCTTCTTACTTTCTTCTTTGTGGGCTCTCTTCAGTTCTACTTTTGATTTGAAGAAAGCACTTGTCCATTGGAATTGTGTGCATTATACTTTCTGTGACACCTCACCTCACACGTTGCATTTGGTATAGAAATTGACCCATCAATTTATATCAGTGTGCACCTGCATTTGTTTTTGTCCCACTGGCAAATGCAGGAATCATATTCCAAAAGTTTAGAGAAGAATTCTGTGACTTGAATTATAGAATCAACTTTTCCTTTTTCCTTGAAAGCATCAGAAACCACACTTCTTCCCCTATGTTTTTCAAGAAATATTCTTGGCTTCCAACTCCTTAGTCCTTTTCACTAGCATAGGTAATTGAGACAATTTATAGTACACGAATTTATCTATAAGCAATTTCTTCAATAATGCCAATGAAAATTTGCTGAATTTAATCTACATTGGAGATTGTAGCTGAGGAAACCAAATCACCTGTGACTTCTTTAATATAAAGTAATACATCAACCGAGAATATTATGTTTCATTTGAAAATAAAAGGAGTTTAAGTTCAGTATATGGTTAGTGTGAACCAATAAGAAAACATGAGAGGGAAGAATTTTAAAGTATTTATTCTAAAAATGAACAAACTTGTTTTAATACCATGTTAAAAAATAAAATATAAGACTAACTCAACCTAACAAAACCAATTTATGAGGTGAGACTTGCACTGTATATTGTAAATTGGTCTTATATCTAGTCGATGTGGAGATTTCAACACTGGTCAAACAAATATAAAATTCTATATACATTTTCGGTGTATGTAAGAGGATATACTATTTTCCAATAAAAAGATTTTCTTCATCAAATATTGTCTTTGAATAGGAAAGTAAACAAAATCTGTTTGGTAGAAACTAGAGAGAGATTAAAATGTAAAATTAGTGATACTTGGAAACTGTAGAAAACAGTGATGTTGTAACTAGAAAAGCTTGAAATAGATATGTTGCAGATACATTGAAGAAAAGGAATTATAATGGAGAGATGCTTTTCTTGAAGTCCTTTGATTTTATTTTATGAAAGAAAGGAACAGAATAAGAACACATTCTGTTTTGTCTTGTCTGGTAAGTTTGGTGCTTATGTGACCAATAGAGAATAAACTTGAGAAAAAAGAGAGGATGTAGAAGTATTCATGCTGCCGGCTTTGCCTTGACGAATCCTAAGTTGGTGGGACCATATGACAAGACAAAAGAGTAGTGACTAGTGAGTGTACTTTGGTTCCTTTATAATTGCATATCATTTAGGACATTTGTAACCACTGGAGTGGAACACTTGTCTTTAAGTGCTTGGAGTTGCATATTCTCTTTGAATCCATGCAGATACACATCAATACCAGGATCACACTCTTTCACATATTCTTTTAAACCAACTCACTCTTGCTGCTTGAAATTTATTAAAACTCACCAGATTTGGCAGATGTCACAGCTCACTTAACGACCCTTTCTTGATTTTTGAAGTTTTTGATGAATTTTAATCATCAATGTGTTAAGTATAATGTGTTTCTACCAAACCTGTGTTAGAACATGAACTATACACTTCCCTAGACCGATAAACTTATCCATTCTATACTTTTTTTTGTGGGTTGAATAACCTTTGATGTAAAATTGGAATTCATCCTATCCGAAATTTTTATATATTTTGGTCCAAAAGTTTAAAATTTAATGAATATAGTACTTTTAATCCAATTATATTAAATTTGCTTGATGTGTCAAATGTGTTTTATGCAAACATTTGATTTGTTTACACCGTTTGACATATTCATGCTTCGATGTCAGCTGAGATGAACCCACTTTCATGATATTGTAGTGGTTTAGTAATTGTGTTGTTCTCGATTTTTTTAAGTTGCTTTTTCATTGTAATTATAACAGTGCAATGTGATTTTATTTCAAAGTCTCAAACAACACAAATAATGATAGTTAAACTTTGAAGCAGTGCACATAATATGCAATTTTCATAAAAAAATTAAATGTTGAACTACAAGAACTTAATCGAGTCTTTAGATGTCAAAAGAATCGAATGTTGAACTACAAGAGTTTAGTCATGTCTTGAGATGTCAAAATGAACATTAATGTTTAGTATAAATTTTTTTTAGGCTTAATTACACATTTGGTCATTGTATTTGTTCAATTTCATCTCCTTTTTTTTTTTGTTTAATTTAGTCATCCTATATTCTTTAAAATAGACAAATTTGATCTTTCTATTAAGTGATGTTATCGTTGTGTTCATACATGTCACGTGTTAATTTATGAAATTTTCAATTTTTTTTAAAACATAAACTATCATGTGCTAGATCATGGTCATGCCACGTGTCAGTTTTATTATCACTTGACAGTAGTTATTTTCAATTTAATACATATATTTAGAGATGACAAAATAAGTCAGGCCAAACCGACTAGCCCGTGCTAGCCTACCCAAAAGGGTCTGGTCGGGACAGAGAAATTAATCCACCAACCTGCATCAACTCGACCCGTCCCAACTCGTCAACTTGTAGGCCAGCCCACGACTCAAGTCGGGCTAGGCCGTGGCCCGTTTTGTTAAAAAATAAATAAACATGTGCTTTGTTGTGCAAGTGCAACACATTCTCATTTCTTCTCTTCTCAGACTCTCATACTCTCATCTCAGCTTCTATCATCTCATTATCTCATGACAAGCGTGATCCGAGCCACTAGTGCGACCATATATTTACTTTGATTAAAAATGAAAACTTTAATCAATAATTGAAAATGTACTTTGAGAATGTTTTTGCTAATAATGGAGAATGTGTTTTGATTAAAGGTGAAAATCTTAATAAGAATTAATCCATAATTTACTTTAGATAAATTTTACTTGTGGAATCAACCTGTTTTCATTTTATTGTTTAAATCCTTTTTTCTTTTTGAAATTTGTTTCTTTATTTTATTTTATTATTTCAAATTTATTATCTTTATTTTCTTTCGTTATTTTTATTAATTTATTTTGACTAAACTTTTTAGTGTAAAAAATAATTTATTAGAAATCAATTATGAGTTTTTGGAGAGATGAATTTGGGTTACCCATACTAATCATTTTAACTAGTTACTTAAGAATACTATAACGGTTAGAAAAATAGTATTAATTTGATTGTTTTAACAACACGTTATCCTTTTCCGAGACTATTCACTACATGTGCTATAAGCTATATCTTCTACTAAATTTATCTGGTATAATCTAGAAAGCATAACAAGATTTTAGTAAAAAAGTTTCACCTACAATTTGAAGTGTTACCATACACCACCCCACATGAAAGTGTTATTGGTTGAATTAACTTCAAGAGATTTTACCTCAACTTTGCCTAAACTAAATAGTTTCCAATGATGGTATAAAGTCTATATGTGGAAGATGAATTAATCATTTTGATATAATAGTTGATATTGTGTTTAGGAAGAATTTGCAAAAGCCATGATAAGTGGCAAAGCATTATTCCCAAATACATTGCCTGCATATAGATAAAAAGAACCCTGAAAAAAATAATTGAGCAACATTGGTGTCACTATCCAGAGGTATAATAAAAGAGGTGCTGCATCATAACCTCTGAAAGTGATAGTTTAGGTCTCAACGCTTCATTTGGTAAAATTTTCATAAATATTTAAAAATAAGATGAGTTTAGGATTTAGTTTTGTTATGATTGATTGAGTGGCATCTACCAAGTAAGAATTGATGCTACATGCAACAATGATTAGGGTCGAACATTTATCACTAGGTGGACAACTATAGTCATTAATCAGAGCGCAACTCTTTTTACTTAAGAGTGTAACAGTCCAAACATCACAATTCGATTGTGACCTGTTGGGAATAATCCAAGTGTGAATCAAAGTCCCATATTAGATAAAATAGACAAAGTTAAACACTATATAAGAATAAAGACCCACACTATTGCCATAAGGTTTTGGGGTTAAAGTGGTGTCAAAAGCCTTATATATGTAAGATTAATGTCATATAACCCTATGAAATCACAATCTCTCAATGACTATATACCATAACCTCATATATAACGTAAACAATTGATGCCACCTGAAACAAGTTTAAATTTGAACATATGAATTAATGAATCTATGCAAGTATTATTAAAGGTCAAATTTAAACCTAAACTAAGGTGAGTCCGAACTCTTTTTCTTAAATTCAAAGTTTAAACATAAAAGGTTGAGTTTAATCTAAAGCTGAGTCCTTAGTTAAATAGTATAATTTTAAAAATCATTTAGCTTAATCACACAATATTTTATAATAAATTATTTCATTCTTAGAGTTTGGGTATGCAGGTCGATCATTCCATGATTTGTGTTGAGATGAAGTATTTTCCCATTTTTAGTATAACATACATATCCTAATGTTGTGTTTGGATGAGGTAATTTAATGGAGTAATTCATTTATTTGAAGAAATTGGAATGTTTTGAAGTCAAATGACTTGTTTGGATGAAAAAAATTAAAAGAAAATTGAAATCGAGAAATTTTCAAGAATGTATTTGAAAAAACTAAAATAGTGTAATTTGAAATTTACTAAAAAAGAAGAAAATTGAAATTTTACTCCTAGAACGAGTAGGTCCAGAACGAAGGTCGAGTTAAGTCGGCACAGACGGATAGTTAAGGCGAATTGACTTGGGTCGAAGGAACAACCGAGTCAGCTGGGGTCGAAAGTCAAGCCGAGTCAACCTAGGATGAATATTCGTGAGTTGACCCGAACCGAAAGTCAAGATGAGTTATTGTGAATCGAGAGTCGAGCTAACTCAACTCGAGCTCAAGAGTGAAACTAAATTTGTCTTAAAATAAAAATTAAATTGTTTTATAAAAAAAATGAAATCTAATATATTTTAGTTACTCTATCCAAACAAACTATTTGATAATTGAAGGGAATTCAATTATAAATAATTCAAATACTGATATTTCAATTTCTTGGAATTTTTGAAATCTTTCATCCAAATACATGGTAAGACAAATATTCTTGAAGAAAATATTTTCATTAAAGATTTTGATATTAGATCCATAAGGACACCGTTTTCTAAGATATCTTCCAATAATATATTTTCACAATAAACATGCACTTATTTGAATCAAGAGATAAACTTTCTTGTATTTCATCCACAATTTAATTATATCACATATTCTATTACTAACTTAAACATTCGTGTCTTTAGCAGATCCAAAGAAAGAAAATCTCATTCCGAAAATATATATATATATATATATATATATATATATATATCTAAAGTAAAGAAAAATGTGTTAATTTGGCGTTAAAAGTTTACATTTTATAATCATGTGAGCTTCATGCTGACAAATTAGTCCTTTCAGGAATTTAAACAAATTTAAGAAGTTTGAAATGAAATTAACATATTTTAAGGGCACAAGTTGTACGGATATGAAACTTGAAATTGATACGGAAAAATCAGGTTGCAAAGTTAAATTCAATTGATTCCTTTTCAAAGTGTTAAGTCCTACGTCAACAATAAAAGTTACTAGGCAATCCCATACAATTTTCTCATAATAAATCTTATATAAAATCTCAGAAAAATTATATTTTGATTTTCATTTTTTTATTCTTATATTTTATTCTCTGACATAATTTAGTGTGAACTATTAATTTTTTCATAAAAAAAATATCAATAATTCACACTAAATCACGTCAGAAATAAAAAATAAGAGTTAAACAATGAGAATCATAATATAATTATCTTTTCATTTAATCAACCTTTGGTAAAATTTTGTATATGTTTATATTTCATTAAAAAAATGTAAATAAATTAAGTAATTTGTTGATTATGAAATAAAAGTTTTATTATATATATATGCTGACCAAAAAGAAAGTGATGTTGATAATGAGAATCAGTTGCAAAGTGTGTTGATCTTAGGAAAGAATAATGATAAGACAGAAGATTTATGTTTGAGCACAAAAACAGGTTTATTGTAGGAAGCATGGCATCAGAAGAAAACTCTGAAGTCAAAAATGAAATTAATTAAAATGATTTTGAAGTCAAAGAATTTAATGATTCTCTATTAGAAGCCACAAACAATGGATTCCAAATTCCCACCCATTTATTCTTTACTTATTATAGATATATGTATTGATGCTTCATTTTCAACACCCATATCACATATATATCATCATAAAGCATAATCATAACTTTCTATATGATTTTAGGTCCTGTTAGTATAACACAGTTTTTATTTTATTCATATTATACAAATTATTTTTTAAGTGTATGTGATTAAAACTATTCAACCAGATCTACTCATATTAGTTTCTCATCATATGTTTTGTGTCAATAAGTTTTATGACGTATTTAATTACTTAAGTAAATTTTCTCATAAGCATTATCATTGTATTGACTACCGTTGAGAATAGTTTAAGTGTGAGTTAAAAAGTCTTACATTGGATAGAATAGACAAAGTTAAACAGTATATAAAAATAAAGACTCATAACATCATTGTCTTAAGGTTTTAGTGTAAAACTAGTGTCAAAAGTTTTATATATGTAAGACCAATGTTGTATATATATATATATGAAACCCCAATCTCTCAATGACTATAAACCATATATATGTAAAAATATAAACCCATCAGTGGTATCAAAGCCGATAGTTCGGAGTGACTGACTACATAACCATAACTATAACAAAAAGGGATCACCTAAATGACTGACCGCATAAATAACCATAACAAAAAGGGTCACTCATACACCTTAAGAAAAATATACCATATGAAAAAAAAATTATTAATAAGGAGCTGTTATTAGTAATTGGTTATAAGCCACTAAAATGTTTAATAAAAATGTCTCTTTCTCCTTTTCAACTGCAGGACATTATTGTTGACACTGGTTTGACAGTTATGAATATGCATATGTTCCTTTAATCAACTGGTATATATAAATATCATGCCACTACCCTCCCTTAATTCACTCATAAACCAATTTAACTAAAGGACAAAATTCTATTTTTAGATCTTATTCTTTTAATTAAATTTAGTTTTAGTCCCTTTGCACAAAAATGGTATTCATCATAGTTTCTTATATTACACTTTAATTTTGTTCTAACCTTCATATATATGATTCTTTTATAAGAAACTTTGTGTAATTTTTTTAAATTTAAGGAAAGTAGAGGTATAATGAAACAAAAAAGAATGATAGTGTAATATTTTTAATATAAAGGAAAACTTCACTAAAATTTTAATAGAAATTAGGAGGCAGTTGATCAGTGAAAACCTAAAAAAAGGTTGTCATTTTCTCTAAATAAAAGACATCTTAATCATCTAAATAAAGCAATTTATTAAGATAAAAAAAAATACGTGAATGATAATTGGTTTGATGATAAAATAGAATCTTTGCTCTCATCTTATGATTTTATCACAAATAAAATTAGTAGAGCATTATTAAAAAATATAAATATTTTCTGTCAATTTTATTTAATTTTTTTAATCAAAAATACTTACAAATTATGTTATGAAAAATAATTTACAAAAACTTGTTATTAATATTTTTGAAAAAATATTTTGCATAAAACACTTTTTAGGACTAATTTTGTAAAAAATACTTGCAAATGTTATAATTTTGTAGAAAATAATTATTCATTAAAAAGTTATTTGTCAATTAAAACTCTTAGAAAAAAAAATATTTTCTTGTAAAATTTTACAACAAATTTATAAGAAAAATCTAAAAATATAATAGTAGAGTCAATAATATATATCTTTAAAAGTTTTGAGATTGAGTTTATCAATCGATTCGATTCGAAAACATACAAACTAAAATCAAATTTAACAATATATAAATAAAGAATAAAGCCAATTTTTTTCCCTTACCAAAACATGTTATTCTCTGCAATATCTTGTCTGAAAACATGCCCTATTCCATAATTGAATGTATAAGATGAGTCACCAAATTAATGTTATATATTTGGATTTGAAAGTGATGGTTCTCTAATAGCACTTAAATTATAAGTTTGTTATGAAGAACTCTTATGAGAGAAGATGGCACCTGAAAGATTAGAATGTGATTCCACATATATACAAAAAGTGATGAGGCATAGATACTATGCTCCCAACATCAACAAAAGTGATAGAGTTTACAAAAGATAAAAGATTCTGTTAAGGGTCAAAATACACAAAGAACACAAGAATGATGGCAACACAAAAATTTGATGGTGCAAATTTAAGTCATATTCTTCTTCACAAGTTTAGTTCACTACTTTGCATCTCATATCTTTGTTGGTTCATTTTTTCAGGTGGAATTTTTGTCACATGAAAAAGTGTATGTAGCAATTAGAGACCCATAAATAGGTTGAGTTTTTTTTTTTTTTTTAAATATCTTGGAAGTATTGTTTTGAGTTTGGTTTTAGTCTTGTGGAGTTTATTTTACTTTGGTATTTAATGTAAAAGGACTAAAAAGGGTGTCAAAATAGTTTTATTGGAGAAAGTAATGCATCTTTCTTCTTGAATTTTATTAGGTGGATATTTCTTTCAAACTATGGTTAGAATGACACTTTCATTAGTGGTTTACTATGCACAACAATTATAGTTGGAATAATCTATTTTCGTATTGTATATCATGTATCTCATATACTAGATTATTTCCAAGAATTTTTTTTTTCTGTTAAGTAAGAATTTTGTTCACAAGTTGTTTTTGTCACTATAGGGAGGCGTTTTAAATAAATTGATCTAAAAATAATTCTTTACTAGATATCACGACAATATTAAGAAAACGTAGGAGTAAATATGAAGAAAAAAACTATATTATATTAGGATTTAGGAGTTGAGTTTAAAGGGAAGACGGGTTGAATTGCATTTTGACAAATTTCACTATACTTTTAAGCACAAGATTTGAGATAAGAAAGATATACAATCAATTTAAATAAGTGAAATATTAAAGTAAGAAAAATAATTAGGAGAAAGAATGACCTACGTAGAGTTTTTCTATTACATCACTTGATAAGAGTTTTTGTTGTTGTTCAGTTATATTTTTTAAGTTCCACACTTTAGATTAAAATTGTTAATTTGGCCCATGTCATAGGCCTCGACTACGACTCACGTGGGTTGGGGTCAAAACGGTCCATATAGTCAAAATGTTTCTTATTGAAAAGTTAATATGGTAAAAAAGTCCACAAAAATTTTATGGATCAGGACTAGCCATGAACTTTCTTTTTAAACATGAAAAATTATTAATTTTTAAAATATATTATTACATCTTCAGTTTTGGTTAGTTTGTCTTGATTTTCAGTCTGAATAGGCTAGTTTCGACTTTCAACCAAATCGGCCAGCATTGACTTTCAGCTTCGGCCAACCCATCTCGACCTTCAACCCAAGTTAACTCATCTCGAACTTCAGCTCGGAATGACCCAAGTCGACCTTTGCCCTTGATCGCACCAATCTTAACCTTAAGCCCATATAGAGATGACAAATAAACCCGTGCCCGTGGGTATCACCCGAACCCGTCCCCGTTTTGACGGGGAATCTCCGCTTTGACTGGGTATGGGTATGGGTATGGGTAATACCCGAAATTTTCAACTGGGGATGGGGATGGGGATGGGGATATATATATACCCGCCCAAATACCCGTCCCCGCTTAAATTACTAAAC
>Ga0099822_1006654_pt1 | contig 15032 bp, 9 predicted proteins | sample CowpeawhiteBW_FD_76839 | JGI IMG/M metagenome (GOLD analysis project Ga0099822, IMG submission 76839) | Root nodule microbial communities of legume samples collected from California USA - Cow pea white BW | ecosystem: Host-associated > Plants > Roots > Nodule | place: USA: California | collected...
ATATATATATATATATATATATATATATATATATATATATATATATATATTACGAATTCACATGTGATATGTACAAAGACAACGTTAACATCAATCTCACAAAAGGGACCTAATTAAATTATTTCAGCAAAAAATAAACTTAATTGAACAAAAATAATTAAGGAGACCAAATGAAATAATTGAATGGAAAATTAAGACTGAATAAGGACTTTAACCTTTAAAAATATCATGACTAACTAAGAATTTTAACATTCATAGTATATTATAAATTTTTTGAGTGATAGTAAGGAGTACAAAACTAACAAACAAGTCCGTAAGCATGAAGAACTTGTCAAGAGAAAAGAGAAAAAATGAGTGAAGATATATCTTAAAAGAAAGGAGATATGTCCACTAATGAGGAGTAAAGACTTGACCTACAGATTACAAACTCATTTACGTAAATACAAAATTAAAAAAATGATGTGTTAAAATATATTAGTTTCGTAAATATATTTATCTATTTTGAATGACTATTCTTAAGTTTAAAAAGAAAACACGATTAAAATTCAAAGAAATTATTATTCATTTATTATCTTAACAATGTATAAAACGCATGGTGATTATTATAACAAGTATTAGTACTCTTCTAACATTATTAAAACATTGCAGAATGGTCAACCATGGAAGATGATCAATTCTTTGAGAATTGGTGGGAGATAAGAATTCTAAGTTTTCTTCTACCTTACTATATATATTTCTCTAAACATGGAATAAAAATATTAAGATAATGTGCAAAGTGGTTTTTTGCTTTGTAAGATATAGAATAGAATCTAAGTTTGTTTCATTTGTTTGTGTATTTGACCACCCATTGTTTTGGTACAAATTTGCTTAATCATATTTCCAATTTTTTCTATGTGCGTGAATCGCATGGAACCTTGTACTTTTCAACAATTCTTAGTACCTTGTACTTCGTTGGCGTTTTCCATAATCTTTGGGTAACTAGCTAATTTTATACACTAGATCCGTTGAGAAAACATATATAATATGAGAATAAAATCAGTTAATAACGGTTGTTTGGTATGGTAAGTAAAAATAAATAAAAAATATCTCATTCAACATTTGTACATGAAAAACAATCCCTAACAAAAACAACAAACCCACTATACTCGCGATTCGAATATAGCTGTACCAAACATATAAGACGAAGCTAAATAAAATATTGTTAACGTTTGTTTTCTCACGTTTATCTTTGTTCTTTTATTTCATCATGTATAATATTAATGTATTTTTTAATGATTTTTCTAATCATTCACTTCTGCCATTTTTCTTTTCAAACGTAAAAAGTTTAATTTACCCTGCGGACCTATGAGTCTGTCCTAAATGGAGCATATTTTTTACATTTAACCTTTTGAGGTCATACGTATAAATTCTCATTTACGTTGAGAGTTTAGGATACGACGGAAATGAGACTTTTATATTTGGTTTAAAAGGGTTAAAATTAAATGAGTTTTTAAAATGTTGTGTGAATCATTTCTTCTTCACTTCTTCACCAAAAACTTGTGCATGTGGATTCTCTCTTCTCCCACGACAACTAGGGTGGAGGTTCTATTGGTGACAAAAAACAACTTCTTTCTTCATCTTTCATTGCTAGTTTCTCGTGGGAAATGGTTTTGCCCAATTGTCACTAGTGCAGTTTTGGCCTTTTAACTCGCGTTATAGGCTTCGATTGTCTCTTAACCGAAGCATAACATGGCGCAGTGACATTTTTTTAAATTTTTTCCAAGTTTTATGCCTCGGTTCAGAATATACCTGCAAAAATTTCTACTTTGGTTCTAAGAAAACTGGTACAAAAAAGTTGGCCAGTATTTCAGAAATGCCCCTGGGTGATATTTGGCCTCGGGTGATGTTGAACCGGTGCCAAAAAGGGTTTTCTGCCTCGATTAAAAATTGAATCGAGACCAAAACATTGGTCAGTATTTCAAAAATGCCACTACGGTGATGTTTGGCCTCGGGTGAAATTGAACCGTTGCCAAAAAAGGTTTTCTGCCTCGGTTAAAAATTGAACTGAGGCCATAAGTTATGTTAAGGTTCAAAAACGCGAATCCCTTTTGTTCTTCTTCTTCCTCGCGCCTGAGAGACGCACCACACGCCTGTTTTTGCTGTTGTTGCGCTCCGGCCACTCACACCACCACAAGTCTGTTGCTCAATCTACCTCGCACCGCCACGTCGCACCGTTGGGTCTCCTTCCCCATGAACGCTGCTACAATCCACGGTGTTGTTGTTCATGGTGTAGATTTGTGGTGAACGTTGGTGGTTCTGTCTTCGGTGACTCTTGCGAGACGATAGTCGACTCGTTGATGCATGAATGTGCGAGTGGCGGATGTTTGTAAGACCCGTAGAATTTAATTAATTAAATAATTAATTAATTAATAAATGTGGGTAGTGGAAGCCTTTATGGCATTTAATTCTAATTTATATGATGTGAAAAAGTACTAGCTTAAGTGGTTTAGAGTACTTAATTGTGTGAAAGGACTTGGGTTTGAGTCTTATGTATGCTAGTTATGTGTTATTTAATTTATTATTATTTTTTATAATATGTTGGATTATGTTAAGTGACAATATAATCATAGGATTATATGAATTATCACGAAAGATGAATTGGTTAAATGGTTGTGCATTGATTTGACCTTGGTATGGTGTGAGATCGAACCTTGGTGAAACCAAACTAAATTTTCATTTTGCTAAAATTAGTTTTGGCAAGAATGTAAAAGGGCAAAGAAAACCCTAGCTGAATGGGTAGACAAGGGGGGCTGGAAAAACAACCACTAAGTAATCTTCAATGGCAATTAAGCTAGCTTAATGTCATTTTCGTTTTTATATCGGCATTGTCAATTAAGACCACTTTTAGTGACCAATTAAGGAGAAAGAGAGAGTGTTTCTGGCTGCCATTGTTCTGGAAAAATTGAGAGAGAATTCAGAAAGAGAAATTGGTGCTGTGAGTGAAGCATAGTGGTGGAATTGAGGAGAAGTAAGGCAAGCCATTAGTGATCAAGGGAGCACTCTAAATTTCAAAGTTAAGCTAAGGAATCCAAGTTAGGGGAGTTTTACTCGTTAGTTTATGTTCAAGGATTGATTGCATGAAATGTATGTTAAATTGAATGCTTATACTCTGTTTGTTTTGTAAATTTTTTTGTGTTTCTGGAAATTCCCAGAAACCGCCTAGCGGGTCACTCATAGCTGCCAGGCGACTCATCCCAATGTAGTGTATTTTGGGTTCCTGAAGAGAACCACTTGGCGGTAAGCTCCCGACCGCCAAACGATGCGTGACTGATGCACCCAGTTTTCTGGGTTTTTGTTTGAACTGCCTGGCGGTGATGAATACCCGCCAAGCGACGCGAGCCATGTTGGCTCGATTTTGTGGTTCTTGTGTTCTGAGATGATTTTGATTGGGGGAAAAGGAAGTCCTACATAATTATTAATGATGTGATGTGTTACATTGTTGAATTATGTATGGTTAGAGCTTCAATTTGATAAACTTGCTATGAACACTCTTTTGGTGGTTCTGGAATTTTGGAAAAGTTAGGTTCTTGCAAATTTGTGGAGTTAGAGATAATAATTGAATAAAAGCTTTGGTGATGTTTAGTGCAGTGGGAACTGTAATAATGAGCTACTGGTTAGATTTTACAGAGAACTCATGGTGAGGTATTAGTGATATGATAAGTAGGAGCTCATATGAAAATATATAATAGACTGGATGGATCCACTTAAACTTTTTAGTCTGGGAAGAGGCTCATATCCTCAGACAAGGCTGACCCATGATGATTGAGACAAAATTAGTAGCATTCCAACTTATTGGTAAGTTGTGTCATATCAGTTTTAGAGAGCAGAGAATGTAGACGGGCTTAAGTGATAATAGGGATGACTATTAACATGATTAATTGACAGGTACTTAACTTGGTAATTATGATGTGGGTAGAGTATTGTAGGCTCTATTATTGTGCAATCATATGACAATTGAACTAGTTGAGGGAATAGGTGCGTGAGGGTGTGAAAAAGGGACCTTGATCATAAAACAGAACCCATATTGAACCATACTGATATAGCGCCTGGCGGTAATACGCGAACCACTAGGCGATAGCGGTGATTTAGAGGGCAGCCTGCACGTGTGGCGCCTAGTGGCAGAGAGCATCCCACTAGGCGATAGATGCAAGGCAGTGACGAATGAGGCGCTTAGCACCTGGCGGTACGTGTCCCCCGCAAGGCGGTCTGGAAGCGGGCAGCGCTAGGTGCTACGTGATCTATGCCAAGCGATTTTGTTGTAGTAGTATTGGTGTTTCTTACTCTTGATGTGTGTGACCTACAATGCTTTAGTGATGCCTTAAAGGTCGGCTTGTTGGTGTTCCTTGAGTTGTGGCTCGGAACGTATCCTTAAGTTGTGGCTGGGGATAGGGGTTAAGCACGTGGCATTCCTTGAGTTGTGGCTCGGAATGGCATCCCTCGAGTTGTGGCTCGGGATGGCGGATGAACACGATGAACTCTTGAGTTATGGCTTGGGTTGGTGAGTGTTGTTAGTGCGAGTGTTCTGGTTGTGGCCCGCACAGATGGGTCCAGATAGATTTCCCTCCTGAGTAATTAGCTGACGAGTTTGGTAGTCTTGGGACGTTACGAGCTATGTTCGTATTGGAAACTCCACCTGGCGTTACGGAGTGTGATTCATAGCATGGTTTCCCGCACATGCTTTATCGGTTGTGGCCAATAGGTGTGGTAGCAAGACATCTTGAGGTATTCACTAGAAGATGTAGAACACTGTTAACAGGATTGTGGCCATGTGATATGAAATCGAGGGATGGAATTCCTTTGGTGTGATTGTGTTATATATATATATATATATATATATATATATATATATATATATATATATATATATATATATATGTGTGTGTGTGTGTGTGTGTGTGTGTGTGTGTGAGTGTGTGTTGTATATATATGTTTTATTCTATTAGCTTACCCTATCTGCTTGTGTTTGGCAATGATCGTATATGCGGTATACATGAGCAGATGATGTTGTAGGTGGATCTGGTGAGACTTAGAGACAGAGCTTGGGCTAGCTTGGGAGTTTTCCATAAAGTTTTTTTTAATTATTTATGGACTTTATAGATTTGTAATTATTGATTATGAACATGGTTTTATTATAATAGAGTTTATGAGTTGAATTCGAGATATTTTATGAAGGAAATACAGTTTTAAATTTCTCGCATTTTGGGAAAAGTTATTCAATAAATGAAGTTATTTATTAATTCTCTATTTTATTATTTTAAATCCGTAATATCCGGTCGGGATGTTACAATGTTCCTAGGTGGCGTAGTGGTTTTCAGTGAATCGAAGATGGACGGCAGCTTCCATGGTGGTTCGAAGGTGGCGGAAGAACCTAGGGTTGATTTTCTATGGCACCATAACGCTTCGATTCTCATAAGAACCGAGGCAGAATGTGGGGTTTCTGCTTCATTTAACACTTGAGGCCAAAAGCTGACCCTATTTGGCCTCGTTCTAATATGCCTCAATTCTGGAACTAGGACAGAATGGCAAAAATAACCGTTGTCAAATCCCCTTCTTGCACTAGTATGCATTTGTGTTCAACATTAAGGTTGGTTGTTTAAACATCTACTTTGCTCACATTAAAATCGTAAAAAATTATTTCCAGAGCTTGATAATGTATTCCTTTGTTATTGATGTGTTTTTCATGGTGGTTACTTTGATTACATTGGAGTTTTTGTGGGTCAAGTACATACTTGAGGCATGCGCTTTATATTTTTGTGGTTGTTTTTTGGAATCTTAATCATGGGAATATGTATGAATGTCTCAATTATGATTCTCTTTCATTTTGCACTATTGCTAATTGTGTTTCATGTATGTAGAATGAAGTCATTACAATCAATATTTTTCTATATTTCAATATCTACTTTTAAGATGAAACCAATTTTTTTAAGAAAAAAAGACATCAAAAATTTACATTGTGCATTATAAAGTCTGACATAAATTTAAGTTGGTTATCTAAATTTATGGTAGGTATTATAAGGTTTAACATGAATTTACACTAGGGATTTTGCCCGACGTAAATTTAGGTCACCCGCATAGAAACTAAATTATTAACATATGTAAAAAGTCTAAAATATCATAAAAGGCATCTTTTGTTATAGTGGGTTAAAGTGAATTCAACACTAATGTGTGTAGAAAAATATCCAAGAAAATTTCCATAATTGTTGAAAGAAAATATCACTAGAAGCAACAATTCGAGGACATTCTTAAGTGATACCATGTGTGTTATATTCAATTTGTTAGAGAAAAAGTATAACACCCTAAATAGAAAAAACATATAAGTGTAAAATATGATCTCACAACACAAACACAGACATAGACACAGACACAGACACAGACAGACACAAACACAGACACAGACACAGACACAAACACAGACACAGACACACACACACACACACCACACACACACACACACACACACACACACACATATATATATATATATATATATATATATATGCTCAAACATAAGAGTTGAGGAATCATACTACCTTTGAAGTCCTTAGGTTTTAGTGTATTAGGGATGGACCTTGTTGCCACCTGACCCAAATTCGTCCGACAACATCATTAAGAACAATGACCGTGTTCCCGAGGTATTGTCCATTTTGGAGTATGGAGCTCCATCACAATTTTGTCCTTAAAAGGCACCTCAAAGGATGAAGGGAGGTAAGAGTATTTAAACTACAGTTGATCACGACTATTAAGCGATGTGCGACTTATTGGGTGTATCGGAACAAGTCCCCCAGTCGAAGGAAAGGGGAGTTGTCGTTGTCCCACAGTGGGCGCCAATGTTCTGACCTGACCCAAGTTCGTCCTGCAGCATCATTAGGAACAATGACTACGTTCCCGATGTATTGTCCACTTTGGAGTGTGGAGCTCTATGATAGTTTTGTCCTTAAAAGGCGTCTTAAAGGGTGGAAGAATGTAGGAGTATATAAATTGTGTTTGACCTCGACTCCTAAACGATGTGAGACTTATTAGATGTACTAGAAAAAACCTAGATCTACATAGAAATAGTACTCCCAAGACATTGAATGATTTGCATAGTAAGTAACAAGATGGTAGTGGTGTAGTAGAAGAAGATGAGATGAAATCAATTCATAGCTCCTACTCCACTCAATCTATCTAATTACAATTATCTATTTTTACTTGCATTCTTTATCACAAACCTAAAACCCAAAATTAAAGATACTAATATAATTGCTAAGTTCATGTGGATACGACACTTGTTGATACTACTACGTAATAATACACTTGTTGGGAAATGGTTGTTGTGAAACAGTCATCAAATTTTTGGCGCCGTTGTCGGGGATTTGGTTCAAGTATTTGGTATATCTAACCATTCTTTTTTGTGAATATATACATACTTTGTAAATATCATATTCGTATAGCTTGAGTTTTTCCTTTTGTACATACTTTGCTGCTTCTTTGATGCATAACTTTCTCTACAGTGATCCAATTGAGCTGATTCTTTTTTTCTATGCATTCTTGATTCAATGATCTTTAATTTGAATGTAACAACATGATTTTTTGGAGGTCTGTTGAAGATGCGGATTATTTTTAAAGTTTTCGGATGAACTGTAGAGTTCAACTTGACCTTTGCTACTTGTTTGATGCATAAATTCCTCCATAGTTATCCAATTGGTTTTATTCTTTTTGCATTACAATTCTGATTAAAAGATCTTTAATTTGAATGCTAGAACATATTTTTTGGAGCTCTGTGGAAGGTGTAGTTTGTAAAATAATAGACAAGTTGCAAAAGTGCTAGTTCTGATTTCTTATTTTAAGTGTATTTCAAAAATTTTAGCTTAGGAAATTAGGTGCTATGATGTTTAGTCTAGTTTTTGGTGCTGAAATTGAAGGAAAAGATGAAGGAAACTGGACAAAATCCTTATAACCTACTGCAATGAACAAGAGACAAGAGGAGATCAACGCCAATATTGGTGCAAAGCGTCTAATTTCCAGGAAACTTTGAACTTCTACTCTAATGTAAATTGTCTTGAATAGAATTTTATCTTTGAACATCTTAAAAAGTATAAGCAAGTACAAGGTTAAGAAAGATTAAAAGAAAGCTCTTCTTGAACAAGTGAGATGACTTATCAAACAGATAGAGGAGATGACATAATCATCATTTGAGGTTTTGCTATTTGGGCCTTGTGCTTTAAGGAGATTATGCCATGCACCTAAGACCTAAAAATGTTTCAAGATTTGTCATTCCATCTGCTACAAGAGGAGTATAAACTAAAATTCCACTTCTTAACCTTATTCTTCATATTTATTTCCTGGAAAAGATCATGAAAATTATTGAGCTCACTTATGGATGTTGCGCAACAAAGGGAATTGAACTAAAGGGCTTTGAATCCTTGAGCCCCACTTTAAAGGAATAACTATACAGTACTAAAGCTAGCCAAAAAAGTCAAGGATTTGAACCATAAGCATAATTTCCAAGTACTGAAGTTGGCAATCACATCCCTTTATTTGTTAGTATTGAAGCTTGCCATCAACTTACCAGTATTGAAGTTGGCCAAGTAGTCAAAGAACTAAAGCCATAACAGAGAGGATGTTGATGCCTCTAAATTTAAAAGATGATGAGTTCTTTGATAAGGTGGTTTGATCTAAGAGCTAAATAGAAGACCTTGATGCAGAAGAAGATTGAAATCACCAAAAGTAGAGTTTTTTTTTTAAAATTTGTTCACGTTTTAATTTATGTCTTTAATTTTTGTTTCTAATTTTTGTTTTTGCTTTTATTTATTGCATAAGAATATATATGAAAATTTTGGGCAGCTAATATATTTTGGAAATACATACAAGTTTTCTTTTGATTTTTGGTTGGAACAAGAACTGGAAGAGAAACTAGATTTTTGATATGCACAAGTAGGAAAAACTTTAGGAATCCTAGTGTTTAAATGACAAACTAGCAATGCTAATGGCATCATAGTTAAAAAATCAAGATGCATGAGTGCACCTAACTAGTGAGAAGAGTAGTCAAACACTAAATTGAGAGTTGAGTGAAAACACCTTAAGGAGCTGCCACTAGTTTTGTTTCAATTCTCTAAAAATTGTCAAACACATGAAAAAGCACGGAAAAGATCAAGGCATGTTCTTTGTTGAATATTCATACCCAGTGTAAGAACCGAGAAATTTAAATAATTAAATAAATAATTATTTAATAAATGCGGGTAGTGGGAGCCTTTATGACATTAAATGTTAACTTTTATGATGTGGAAAAGTATTAGCTCAAGTGGTTGAGAGTACTTGGTTGTGTTGAGAGGACTTGGGTTCGACTCCTATGTATGCCAATTATGTGTTATTTAATTGTATTATTTTTTTATGATATGTTTAAGCGTGATAAGAGAGTATAAATTTCTAGATTTATAGAAATTATAATGAAACATGAATTGGTTAAGTTAGTTGTGCATTTGCTTGAATATTGGAAGTTTATGGGTTTGAACCTTGGCTTAAGCAAAATAACTTCCTTTTTGCTAAAATCAATTTTGGCATGAATGTGAAAGGACACCTAAACCCTAGCTAAAAAGAGGCAGCCAAGAAGGAATGGAAAAACAACTCCTAATAAGCCTTGAATGTCAATTAAATCAACCTTTAAGTGGGAAGACAGTGTATTGGAGTGTACATTTTTGTGTGGGCTGCCTAAGGGAGAGTTTCTGAGCATAAACTTGAACCTAAAGAGAGTAAGTGGGCGTGCTTGGGTGGAGACAAGGCTTGGAATCAAATTGGAATAAAAAAGGGACTCTATAAGAGCATTAGTGCGAAGGAAAATCCAGGTTAAGGGAGTTCCACTTCATGTTTTGATTTTAATCGTATGAATATGTAATGTATGAAATGCTTGAATTGTATGTACTGGCCATGCTAGAATCCCTTTCGTATTTCTGGATTTTTTCAAAAACCATCTGGTGACACATGAATTGCCGCCAGGCAACACATACTGCAAAATCCAATTTTCGGGTTTCCCGATGGACCGCCTAGCGGTGAGACACTGTCCACCAGGCGACGCAGACTGGTTTCTCTAGTTCTCCGCCCTTGTAGATTTTATGTGTTGTTGATGTTGCTTGGACAAATCATTGATGTATACTCGAGTGTATTTTGATGTGATTGGATAACTGTAATTAATTTTCATGATCATGGTATGGATCGTGTATGAAATTAGGGTTAAGGTTCATGTTGGAAATTTGGGGAAAAAAATCGACGTGATTTTTGGTAATTATTAATGTCTTAGTTCATGAAATTGATATTAAAAAAAAGCACGATCTTTGTGGGATGTTAAACATAAAAAGAAAATTATGACAAGACATGTACTGGAATTAGTAACCGGGGGTTTTACGGTGCGAGTAGGTGTTGGAAAATCTGGGATTTTCCCAGAATTTGTATGCACCGCTTGGCGGCTCAAGCATTGCCGCCAAGTGACACACCAGACGCAAGCAGCCATGTGGATTGTTGCTCGTGTTGTGATCTGGGTGTGGTCATCTGGAAAATTTAGTGTAGGATTTAGGAAATGAACATAAAACGTGGGGAGGAAACCTTACATGAGGAATAATTAATGAAATGTGTGAGTGGACAATAAAGGGGGATAATATACATGTAAAGAAATGTTTGGTGTTTAACTGTGATGTTGATACTTGCCCGCTGGGACTGTTTCATGTATTAGTTGTGATGTTGATTTAAGTGGGAGGCCTATTCCATTTAGGATATGAATAAGGATATAATGGAGTGCATAAGGGGTGAAAGGAAGTATGACTTTAATTTGGAAGCTATAGATTGTGTGGCATGATAATTTAATCATAATGTTATGACTAAATAATTTTAAGGGTGTTATGTAATGTGTGTTGAGTGTTTGAGGTTCATTAGAACCTCTACCAATGTACCAAAAACCAGTAGCATTACGCTACTAGTATAGCATCTAGCGACGCGGGACGAGCCGTCAGGCGATAAGAACCAAAACAGTGGCAGTCGCCACTAGATCGTGTAGCGCCTGGCGGTAAGGGAGGCTCCGCCAAGCGGAATTGGCTAACAGAGGTTCTAGGAAAGGCGTGTCGCCTGGCGACACGAGGAGACCGCCAGGCGTTCTAGAACTAAGTTTCGCCTAGCGACGTGAGAGGTGCGCCAGGCGGTTTTAGGTGCAGAGTTGGATCGCGAGGAGGATTTCTACACAGCTTTGGATGAAGGTCATGATGCGATGCTTTGGCTGGGGGCCCAGTTACGAGTGTAACTTGTATTGGGGTAACATGTGGCCACTCGAGGTTGTAGCCTAGTGGTTTGGGAAGTCCAGTGGAGTGTGCGAGATTGTGGCTCGTACGACGAGGTTCCAAAAGATTGCCCTCTTTAGTGCAATTGAATGAGTTTGGTAGTCTGGGACAGCTACAGACTGCAGTTCCTTTTGGGAAACTCCACTTGGTGTCGCAAATTGTGATCGTGGCAATTTATTCCCGCGTGTGGACTATTAGGTGGTGGCCTGTAGTCGGAGGGGCGAGTAGACACTCGTGCAACAAAGATCGATCAATGTACTCATGAAAGGGTGTAGAATCAAGAGGCAAGAATGTTTGGAAGTGGAGGATTGAGGATTTGGGGGCTAACACGGGTTATGGTTATGAAATGCTTTAATTATGTCATGTTGTATTTGTCTTTCTTGTATTTGAGCTCACCCTATCTATGTGTGTTTGGCATTAATCATGTAACTTGTTACATAGGAACATATATGGATGTAGGTGAACACGTGGATGCTTAGAGACGGAGTGGGGCTAGCTATGGGAGTTTTTATATTAATTTTCTTCATGGAAGTTTATGGATTATTTTGTAATGGTTTTATAAATAGTTTATATTTCTAATAATTGAACGCATGGACTTTCGTTATATTTTTTTGGCGCATTGAAACAAGATTTAAATTTCTCGCGTTTTGGGAAAGTACTTAATATTAAATGCAGTTTTTATCATTTTCTTTCTTTTTATTTTTAATAAGTAATTACCGGCTAGGACGTTACACCCAGAGCCAAATACCTACCTTGAATTGAATTTCAATATCCTTTTGAACCTTAAGCTTACAATACACACCTTAGCCTCACAATACACACCTTAGCCCACAAAAGTAAATATCCCACCTTTTCTCATTGATAAGGAGGACAAAAACAGTACATGTGTCGGAATAAAAAGGCAAGGATGGAAGCTAGTTGAAGAATTGCCCAAGGAAAAGAAAAATGTAGTCCAAAGGACTGAGAAAAACAAATCTGGTGCAAAACATAAAAGTGAAAAGAAACAAAAAGGATAGAAAATTGCATCAGAATTGAAATGCATAAAAAGAGGGCAGTAAAATAGAGCTAAGCTTAATTAGGTTGAATGACTCATTATGTGTGCATGCTGGTTTAACTCTTTTTATCAGTGAGTCTTGCTTGTCTTGTAAAACAAAGTTCCTTCACAGCCTAGCCAAGTTACAAACTCTAGAAAGACTTTAGTGATCCATGCTTATTATGTGTACACAATGCTTGAAAATGAGATGCAAAATCAAGTGAAAGCTTGCAAGGTTGTTTGGAGTGTAAAGATACTTAAGCTGGGGAGTGCATTCAATATAAACCAGATAGAAAAACATGAGTGAAAATCCATGTTGGTTCTAAAACTATGAACTGCCATGCGTTGATATTGGTTCAAGAATAGATGGATTCTTTTGTTGCTCCTTTTCTTCCATTCAACATGTTGAAACTAATCCTTTGATAACCAATGAAACTCATTTTACCATTCTATCTTGTTATGCTTTGCTTGAGGACAAGCAAAGAGCAAAAACTAAATAATAAAGCTACCAATATACTTGTTAAATCCTTGTGGATAAGACACTTGTTGATACCACTATGTACCAATACACTTGTTGGGGAATGGTTGTTGTGAAGCAGTCATCAGCGCCACAAGGCTGAACAGTCACTACTAAAAATTCTCATATTACTTGGGAATTTTGTTGCAAATTTGTTAAAAAAATTTGCAAGAAAAGACTTTTTCCTGCTATTTTTTTCTAAGAATTTTAATTGGCAGGTAATTCCTTCGTGGGCAATTATTTCCTACAAAATTATGAAATTCGCAAGTATTTCCTACAAAATTTGTTGCGAAAAGTGTTTTATACAAAATATTTTACAAAAAAATTGGCAGCAATTTCCTGCAGATTTTTTTTCATAACAAAATTTATAAGTATTTCTTACAAAAAAAAAATCTCAAAACAAAATTGCCAAGAAATATGAGTTTTTTTAGTAGTGGGTGGAAACAATTCCCAAAACCTAGTGTTGAGCGGTGTTGAGACAAGTTTGAGTGGTGGCATCATTGACATGTGAAAAAAGATGGGTATTTAATCTGGTTTCTCGCGAGGGTTTGGCTCATTCCTCATTTTGCATGATAGAGAAATACTTTTGGGTGCTCAGAGAGCCTTTTGGAGGTTGCTACGGGTGTTAGGAAGCTCTTCTACTCCTTCTTGGGTCTTCTCCTCCATTCATGGTGATTTTTCCCCTATTGGGGTTGGAGAAGAAAATGGGTTGCAATTTGGAGGTGAAAATGCAAAGGAGAGGCGTAATTGAAGCTTGGAGTAGCATCTAGGTGCCTTGGGAAATAGCCTTCATCTTCTTTATGGCTTCAATTTCTTCTCTATCTTTTTAATTTGTAAACCCTAGGTTCTCCACAATGGAGAGCTAACCATATTTGTTGAAATTAAATGTAACGAATTGAATTCTTGTGTAATGTGTGTTGTTAATACATATAATTTTCCATTTCAAAGTATTTGATTTTCATGCTTAATGCGTGATTTGGTTTGGCCATCCAGGCATGATTTGTGGTTCTTGAGGTGTTGAAAAATGTCTTTTGAACCCAGAACTAAAATTGAAGACCTAATGGACCTTGTATCTATAGATAGAACATGATTCATTAGTAGTAATCTTAAGACTCTTAAACTTAATGCATGGTTGCTTGTTGATGATCCAAGGGATTGGACTTTGATGAGTTATCATAGGCTCAAAGTCACTAGGAATAGGATATGAGTATTCTTGTGAGTTAATTTTGACATGAAATTGAAATTGAGATGTTTGTGAATGCATAAGAATGAAATATAGTCTTGAGAATTGCAAATACTCTATGTTAAATTTATGTTGCACATCAATTGTTTGATAAAATACCAAAAAGATTTTCTTAGTGCTTTTTGTGAACTTGTTGTCTAATTAAGTTCTGAATTGAGAATTGTCATGTATTTTACAAGTCCATGTGGAAAGAATGATAATTATTACTTCCTACATGCAGTCGGTGTACTTGTCATTTTCCACTAAAAAGTATATGGGCTTTTGTGTGAGACACATATAACTAGGGTTTCCTTACCCTAGATCTTCACTAGCTTGCTCTCCAAGCTAGGTTAAACTTCTCCATAGCCATCTCAAAATTAGGGGTGGCAAAATGGGCAAGCCCGGCCCGCCTATGGCCCGCAAAAAACGGGCCGGGTCAGGTTGGCCCGCCACCCAAAAACGAGCTAGATATTGTAGCCCGTCCCGTTTTAGGGTGGGTTGGCGGGCCCGCGGGCTGGCCTATTTTTTTTTTTATTTTTTTTTACTTTTTATAAATTTTTGTTTATAAATCTATTATATATATATATATATAAATTTATTTATATAATATAAAAAAATATTATTTTTTAATTTTTTTAATTATTTTCAATTTTAAACATAAAAAAATAAAGGTTAAAATACTCCGTTGGTCCTCGTTTTGGTTTAGAAATCTCAAATTGGTTTTGTCATACCAACCTCCCCCATACCAACACCCTCTAGCATGTTGATTATCTTAAGTTATGTCATTTCATGAACCATATACAAATGAACGACACCATTTAACCTTGCTAAATTTGCCATATGAGTGGCCCCTTTATCATCACAAAGGAGCTCCAATCTATCTTCTAACACACTCCCACCTCCTACACAATACCACAACTC
>Ga0099822_1006656_pt1 | contig 15030 bp, 14 predicted proteins | sample CowpeawhiteBW_FD_76839 | JGI IMG/M metagenome (GOLD analysis project Ga0099822, IMG submission 76839) | Root nodule microbial communities of legume samples collected from California USA - Cow pea white BW | ecosystem: Host-associated > Plants > Roots > Nodule | place: USA: California | collected...
AAAAAAAAAAAAAAAAAAAAAAAAAAAATAAAAAAAAAAAAAAAAAAAAAAAAAAAAAAAAATAAAAAAAAAAAAAAAAAAAAAAAAAAAAAAAAAACAGTAGAAGAAAGAAAAAGATACAATCAAGAAATGAATAAAAAAGGATAATGCAGGTCTTCAAGGGTCTATCCACCCAATCACCAAATCCCTTCACCCTTCTCTCTATCGACTTATCAAACCATTATGCTCCACTCATGTATGAAACTACAAATATTCTCCAAAATTCCAGTCTTACCCACCTTACCAATGTGAGAGATTGTGTTTCTTTTGTTCATCCTTTTCTTGCATACTATAGTATTAGGAGGTTTATAAAGAAAAAATTATGAAAACTATTATCACAAAAAAAGATTGCAAATTTTACAAACAATAAAAGTTTTTTATTTAACTTTTGGAGCATAACAACCTCACAAACAGGCTTCATATCAAGAAGACATCTAATTCAAGTATATTTCTACTGTGAGGAATATGTAGCAAGTTTCATGGTGGTGCCATATTGCTTTAACCAATTTTGAATTCATACTCCATATCATGGATCCTACCTCATTTGATGCAATGGCTAGCTGAGGCCTATACGGAATTACTTTTGAATGTATCAAGTTATCTGCTATGTTGTACTGATCCACAAGTTTACCCCTTAGTATGATTTTGAAGTTGGAGAATTTTCTGAGGTACAACATGGAAACATATGCCTGAAACATTTGAAGTGTCAATCAGAATACACAACAAAAAAAGGAAAGCAACACCAATAAATACAACTGAAGTCTCAAGTATTACCCGTAAAGAATAACGAAGGCGGTAAGAAATATGAGACTGAAGCAGAACAGTTTTTTTGTTCAATTTTTTCTCAGCCCCATGGCTGGCCTCATCTCTCAGCATAATATCCTATGCAAAAGATCAAAGATGATTATAACTGCTATCAAAATGATCAACGATGTCAAGTAATTGAAAAGTTATAGAAACAGCGTCTAGCAAGATACACCATAAAAGATATGTCAGTAGCACAAATTATTTCAACAGCAAGACTTGTGATTGCACAAGAAAAATTGGCCAAATATGGTAGTTGGTAATTCGTACCACCAATTTGTAACAATTAACATAGGGAATTAAGTTGTAGCAGAAAATGTTCAAGATAGGGAACAAAAAAAATCATTACTTCATAAAATAATCAAGTTGTTAAGATCAATTGGCCAAATATGGTAGTTGGTAATTCGTACCACCAATTTGTAAGAATTGACATAGGGAATTAACTTGTAGCAGAAAATGTTGAAGATAGGGAACAAAAAAGATCATTACTTCATAATATAATCAAGTTGTTAAGATCAGACGATCTATTGAACCCCATATGACAATTATATAGTAATATGAAATCATTACATACGATTTTTCTAACATGTGTGTTATTTCAATTGAAGGTCTTTTAACAAGTATGTTTTTCTCACATATTAGACGAACTATAGGACCTTGTCTAACACTATAACAGATGACATCTGACTTATCAAATTAAGATCTAATAAAATCAATCACGTTGTAATGATAAATGCTTTATAGACTAAGTTAAAATTAATCTCAAACGGCTAGTTTATCCAGGATTAAATTGGTATTAGAAATCCAATGTCTCTATTATCAAACTCTTTAGGAAACAAATAATCTTATGCGTTCATGTTTAACTATGATTAATTACGCTTAATTCTTATAGTTGCATATATTGTTTGAATTGTTTTCTTTAGCAAATCCAAAAATATGAACGTTGAGGAGATCAAATTAAATCTTTTCAAAGCAAGCATTCATTATCATAAAGATGGAAGATACAACTTGAATTCCCTACACAAAGACATTGCAAGATCCAAGTCTACCTTATATAGAAGCAACCGCCAACTTTTTAGAAGCTGAACAAAGATAACAAGTTGAAATTACATAAGAAATACATCTTTCTAGATCCTGTATATATTGTGTTCTTTGTTTGTTGGGTTGTGAAAAAAAAGTTGTAAATCCTTCCAGAATCTTGTAAATCATGTATACATTGTGTTTTTCTTGCTTTCAATTACAGACACAAAAGGAGCATAATTTGATGGAAGTCCTTCCAGAATAGCATCTAGAGTTCTTCATGTCGAACAGGAACTCCACCTCCAACAAGTCATCAACATAATTTTTTATTTTCAGTAAGTAGACTTCAATGGATTTGGAATCAAGTTTGACAACTCGCATAGCAGCATAGCAGTACGAAGCTGTCTAGCACGAGACTCAGTTTGAAGACTAAATGGATCTTCTCCCAAACTTCATAGGAACGAGTACAGCCAAGAACATGAGATTAAACCGATTTGGATTAGATTGAAGCCATACTAGCAAAGTTTGATCTTGAACCTCTCGGGCCTCAGTCAGGATTAACGATGACATTAGCACGTCAAGTTCATTAAAATATCTAGGTGGAACCACTGGATTAACAACAAAGTGTTGCAACTTATGCAACTTAACTACTGGTCCAATGTATTGGCACCAATGTAGGTTGTTAGAGTCACCCAATTTTTCAACAATGGATGTAGGAAATGAATTAGAAGATAGTGAGTCCCAGCAAAAAAACAGCTAAGCGAAGAAGCAAAACGCTGAAGTGAAAAAGAACTAGCCAAAATGACCATGTACAACAAAAGTAAGACTCGATTAAGCATTACGAACTTCGTAAAGTACAAGCACACAACAAACCGCGACTACAAGCACAATTGAGCATAGAAAAATAAGCTGAACGACTAGCAATTCACCAATTAAAAAGAAGAGGAAGGTTGACAAACCAGATCTGAGACAAATCACCAATTAAACCTTGAATTAACTGAGAATGAAGACAATTAACCAATTAAAATCTTCAATTAATAGAGTTGGACCCATCGCAGATCAAAACTGGAACAATTGACCGATTGTAAACTGAATTGAGAACGAAGCACAAGGCAAACGCACAATCTGAGAACAGTGGTGAATTGGAAAATTGCATCGATTCTCCAGTGAAAAACTTGAAGAAGCTAGATCGGTGGAAAAAAAAAATGCACTAGATACCATCTTAAATAACGTGAACAAAGAGAGAAAATGAACAATTAACTGTTTTTATTATCATCACACTCTTTGAATCGTATGTACATTGTCTATTTATAGAAGTAGTTTTCTGTTAAGTGTATCAGAAAGTGGCAGTTGTACATAAAAAGAAAGAGTTGTACAAGAATAAGAAACCTATAGTTGTACAATGCAAAGAAAAACTATACAAGTAAACTATAGTCAACTATAGTATACTAACACCTTCAATGCGCGTCTAAACAATTGAGCCTGTTGAGAATAAAGAAAATAGGGTTTGAGATTAATCTCCCTTGTATATACACCATACATAGGGTAATCTATTTATAATAGAGGTACAATTAAAAAGAGTAACTGAAAATAAATAGAATAAATAGAAGACATTGTTTGATATTGTGATTAATAATATCTTAATAAAATCAAATCAATATCTAAACAATATCTAACACTCCCCCTCAAGCTGGAGCGTACAAATCATATGTGTCAAGCTTGTTACAAATATAATCAATTCTCGGCCCCCGTAAAGACTTAGTAAAAATATTTACTAATTGATCACTTGAGTTAACAAACTCGGTCTTGATGTCTCCAGACATGATCTTTTCCCGAATGAAATGACAATCAATCTCAATGTGTTTGGTCCTCTCATGAAAGACAGGATTAGAGCTAATATGAAGAGCAATCTGATTGTCACACACAAGTATCATTTGAGTAACATCTCCAAATTGTAACTCTCTAAGCAATTGCTTGAGTCAAACAAGTTCACAGGCACCTGAGGCCATAGCTCTATATTTTGCTTCTCACTGGATCTTACTACAACACTCTGTTTCTTACTTTTCCACGAGATCAAGTTACTACCAATGGAGACACAATTACCCTAATGTAGATCTTCTATCAGAAGGAGATCCTGCCCAATCGGCATCGGAATAGTAGACAACTCTTGTATGGTTATTAGAACTATATAACAATCTTTTTCCAGGGGATCTTTTAATATACTTCAAGATACGAATGACTGCATTCCAATGATCTTCAAATGGGGAATTAAGAAATTGGCTTACCAAACTGACTGCAAAGGAAATGTCAGGACGAGTAACGGTAAGATAATTCAATTTCCCAACCAATCTTCTATACTGCTCAGGATCATATATAGGCTCCCCCTGATTTGGTAGAAGTTCAGTATTGGGATCCATGGATGTATCAACAGACTTTGAACTCACCAACCCAGTTTCCTCCATCATATCCATGGCATACTTTTTCTGAGATATAACAATACCATCATTGGACTGTGTCACCTCAATACTCAATAAATATTTGAGTTTGCAAAGATCTTTGGTTTGAAAATGGTGACAGAGATGTTGTTTCAATTGAGAGATGCCATGGTTGTTACTCCATGTGAGAACGATGTCATCAACATATACTATCAAGTAAACACATCCAGCACTCGAGTGTTGATAAAAGACAGAATGATCTGCTTCACACAGAGTCATACTAAATTGCTGAACAACATTGTTAAACTTTCCGAACCAGGCCTTAAGAGATTGTTTTAGGCCATATAGAGATTTGCGAAGACGACATACCATCCCAAAAGACTCCCCCTAAGCAACAAACCCAGGAGGTTGCTCCATATAGATTTCTTCTTGCAAATCACCATTGAGGAAAGCATTTTTAACATCCAGTTGATAAAGAGGTCATTGTTGAAGAGCAGCCATGGTAATAAATAAACGAACAAAAGCCATTTTTGCCTCGGGGGAAAAGGTATCTCCATAATCCAACCCAAGAATTTGAGTATAATCTTTGGCCACAAGACGAGCTTTGAGGTGATCAATAGTACCACCAGGTCCAACTTTGATTGCAAACACCCACCTACAACGAACAACAGATTACTCAGGGACCCGTTCCCAAGTTCCACTGTTATGAAGAGCACTTAGTTCATCTGTCATGGCCTGACGCCAACCAAAATGGGTTAAAGCTTCACGAACAGTTTTTAGAAGGGTCACAAAAGAAAAAGAGGAAAGACATGTATAAAAGGTAATGACAATCGATGATAACTCAAAGCAATATAATGGAGAGAGGGATTATGGATAGAACGCATACCTTTTCGGAGGGCAATGGGAAGGTCAAACTCAGATGTCAGAGCCGGAGGAAACAGAGTAGTTGGCACTTGAGTGGAGTCACATGGTGGTGGTTGTGACGGGTTTCGGGAACTATAAACCTGAAGAGGTGGTGGAGGATAAGCTGACTATGGAGCAGGAACCGATGGTAAAGAAGACACAGTAAGAGGGTCACAAACAATAGGAACATTAAAGATACTAGGAGAGTTGTCAGGATTGTATGGAGTTAGAGGTGAAGATTAACTTTTAAAATAAAGGGAGAACTCATCAAAGGTGACATCTGCAGACTCAAAATAAAGGTTAAGAATAGGAGAAAAACATTTGTATCTGTGATCTTGTAAACCCTAAGAAAACACACTTATGTGATCTAGGAGAAAACTTGTCAAGACTAGGACTGAAATTATGAACAAAACATATAGACCCGAAAACTCTTAGAGGTAAGGGATGAAGATGTTCATGAGGAAATAAAATGAAATGAGGTGTGTTATTCTTTAAAACCAAAGAAGGCATGCGACTAATGAGATAACAGGCAGTAAGAATAGCATCACCTCAAAAATGTTCGAGAACCTCTCCATGAAATAAAAGAGTGCGAGTTGTTTCAATAAAATGTCTATTTTTACGTTCAGCTACACCATTTTGTTGAGGGATATAAACACAAAAAGTTTGATGCAGAATACCGTGAGAAGCCATAAATTGTTTAAAAGAATGAGAAAGATATTCATGACCATTATCACTACGCAAAACTCTAATAGAAACACCAAACTGAGTTTTAATTTCATTAAAAAAATATTGAAAGATATGAAATAATTCCGAACAATGTTTCATTAAAAATAACCAAGTAGATCTTGAATAATCATCAATGAAAGTAACAAAGTATTGAAAACCTAAAGTAGACTTAACGCGGCTAGGACCCCAAATGTCAAAGTGAACCAAGGCAAAAGGGGACAAAGCATCATGTGTGACACTACGAGGAAAGGAATTACAACTATGCTTGCCTAATTGACACGACTCACACCCAAACGAGATAACTTGGACAAGGCAGGGACAAACTGCGGTAACGTAGCAAGGCTTGGATGACCTAACTGAGCATGAAGAGAGGGAGACTCCATAAGTGCACCGTGTGTAGAGGGACGAAGATAATAAAGACCATGAGACTCACATCCTGTGCCAATCACCTATTTCAAACTCCGGTCCTGTAAACACACAGAATTGTTCATAAAAGAAACAACACAATCAAGAGAGAGTTAGACGACTTATGGACAACAGGTTAAAAGGAGACCCAAGGACACAAAGAACATTATCAATAGTTTAACAGTGCCAACACCATGAGATAAGACTCTAGAACCATCAGTCAGTGTAACAGAAGGTAAAGGATTAGGAGGATAAAGAAGAGAACAAAGATTTGTTACCAGTAATATGATCAGTGGCTCCTGAATCAAAAACCCAAGAATCAAAAGAAGAAGATCGAGTCAGACCAACAAAAGATGTACATGTGTGAGCGACAAATGCAGTGGAATTAGAAGACTGTTGATCCTTATACCATTTGAGAAATTTGTTGAATATAGCAGATGTATCGGATGAAACAAAAGGCGGATCTCAGTAGACGAAGGTGGGGAAAGGTTGGTCTGAACAGCTACAGCAAAGCAAGGAGGACGACCATACAATGCATAACACCCGTCAATCTTGTGACCTGGCTTGCCACAATGTTCACACTCTTGTAATGCATAACACTTGTCAATCTTGTGAACGAGCTTGCCACAATGTTCACACTTAGGACGCCCTTTTCCCTGTTTGCGAAGGCGAGTCCGGTCATCATAGTGAGGTGCCAACGCAGGGTCGAGGAAGGAGACAATAACTTATTGAAGGGTCGAGGAAGGAGACAATAACTTATTGAACTCATGAAAAAGAGCATGAATTTTTCCCATATAATCAATCATAGAGTCTTGATGTTTAGAGGAAATAAGATCTGCAAATTTAGAACAAACACCATAGAGACGTTGAGTATCATTGGTGTATAATAACTTGGCATGCTCCCATATTTGAGCACATGTTTTGTAGGAACGAAAAAGTTGCTTTAACGAAGGATCAAGAGTACCCTTGAGAACCACACATAATTGAGCATCAATGGTTTCCCAACAATCGTCCTTAGTAGGAGTGAGAGTAGCTGCTTTTGAGGCAAGATGATCAAGATACCTCTGACTCTTAAGTCATAATCGGACGTCTGATGACCATGTGGCATAATTAGGGCCAATTAACTTCTCAATGGATAAGTGTACATTTAGTGTAGATGGACGAGTCAAACACACCAGAAGAAATTTCAGAACTGAAAGAGGCAGCGGAAGATGCCATGGAGGAAGGGAAGAGAGAGAAAAAAACCCTAAAATACCAAAGAGGTCCGATTGAATCAACAACACCAGATCCAGAAAGAGCAGAATGAGACAATTCCGGCATAGTGATTGTTGCCGGAGACAGTGGATGTCGCGCTGCCACGTGCGGCGGCAAAACGAGAGGAGAGGCGACGTCAAACAGCACGTGAGGGAGCGTCGCTACTCTGATGGCGACGATTTTGGCGGCGTTGAGGTCGCTTGGCCAGGGCAATCAGAACCGTGTGGCCGCCGGTCGGAACTGACACTCCGGCGACAGCGGCGATGATGATGGTGGCAGCGATTGCAGCGACAGGGGCGACGAAAAAAAAATGCCAAAAGAATACCTTAAGCTCGGATACCATGTTAGAAGTGGGCTTTAAGCCTAACTCAACCCCACAAAACCAGCTTGTAAGGTGAGGTTTGCATCTCATTTATATATTATGAAATTGCCTTATCTTTAGTCAATGTGGAACTTCCAACACACCCCCTCACGCCGAGGTATATACATCTCGTGTGTGGGACTAGGAATCAATGGGTGGTCTGTTAGCAGCCCGATAGCGGGTGGAACAGAATGTCAAAGAAATCTCGCTAGAATGGGCTTTTATTTAAAGATACCATGTTGAGAATAAAGAAAATAGGGTTTGAGATTAATCTCCCTTGTGTATAAACCACACATAAGGTAATCTATTTATAATAGAGAGAGGTACAATTAAAAAGAGTAACTAAAAATAAATAAAGTAAATAGAAGATATTGTTTGATATTATGATTAACAATATCTAACAATATCTTAATAATATCAAACAATATCTAACATAGCCCATAGGAGATAATTTCAATCGTTAAGACAACTACCGTCTGGCAAACATGGAAGATCAACATTACCTAGTGAAGAGACCATGCCAAAACAAGAGATTCCTAAGGCTTTAAAAAATAGTGATAAGTCAAAAAATGGAACAATGTTGCGAGTAGTGGTATTTCAATGGAGACATGCGACCCAAGGCAAAAGGACAACACAGGAAGGTCTAGAACATCCACCTTAGGTCTACTTCAGGGAAGCAAGACACAAAATTGATGACTGCTCTGAAGGTGAGATAATTCCAAGAGTTAGACGATTAGAGGACAACAAATTTGCTAACATGATCACATTAAGACTGGAGGCTTTGAAGACAACAGTGGCGATGAGGGCAACAACAATGAAAATGACAATGCCATAGATGGTGGCCATGAAACACCAATTGGGTGCACTTCATGCAAACCTAATAAACAAAGGTAATTGGTGCACTTTAGGCAACCCAAAGAATAACGGAATCCACAACTAAGACATCAATGAAAAAAATGAGAAAGCAAACCTTTCTGAAGATCGAGAGCTCTAATACCAAGTTTAAAAAAGATTAAACTATATGTGAGAAAAAGATTTTATTGAATTTATTTAATGAAATAGTACATAAACATCCATATATAGAGAACTTTATCCCTAATGTAATGATTACAAAGAGATCTCTAATATCAGACAACAGCACACTTGTAATAATTACAATATCCTATTGTAGCTTATGAAAACATTTTCTCCTAACTCAATACAAGATTTAGGTCTAACTTAAACCTAAAAGATCTTACGAGATGAGGTTTGTCCCCACTTACATAGTACAATTTAACAATTTCTCAAGAAAACATGGAATCACAAATAATTTTCTAATTCATATTGTCACAACATAATGCTGTCAATATATGCCTTCATCACCTACTTTTATCTTGAAACACATTTGTCCTACTCAAACTTTGTAATTTCAACAAATACTCACCAACATATATCTGAATATGTCCTCTACCAATAAAGAATATCTCAAAATGCATTTCCAAAACGAACCTGCAAATGAATAAAGTTAATATAGCAGTGAAGAAATACAACATACCTCCATATCATCATCAAAAGTCAGTTCATATATCCCTTCATCATTCAACCACAAATTGTATATTAAAACTTTGGTTCCATGTGATCCTATATCATCAAACTGAAAAGTGTAAAACAAACTGGTCAATGAAAGGAGTCTACAATGCATCAACTTCTTAAAATGAAAGAAGAGTCTCCAATGGCTCTCTACAATACATTCAATTTATAATCACAACCATTAAAAGGAAGTTGTTTACATGCTAGTGTTTTGGATAGTAGCTAGAATTGATGTCAGCAAAATAGAAAATGTTAAGAAAGTATGTAGACATAGAAATGGTAAGGGTAAAATTAATCCTCTACTTAAATTGAGAAAACAAAATATCTGCTTTTAACCTTTAACTTCAACTTCTACAAACCTCAAGGGCATGCTCAAATACGAATTTCCCCAACTAACTAACACACTTAGTGCCAAATTTTAGAACGTATAACAAAGTTGCAAGTGGTTTCCGTAGAAATTTAAGTCTTGCAGCAATGTGGAATTTAAAATTGAATTTGCATAAACTTGGAACATAATTAATGAGATTTTGATGGCATGAAAATTTATTTGAGATGACATCAGACATTTCAGTTTATATTTGGTAAAAAGAATACAATGTATTAAGGGGATTCCCTGACAGCTAAGATGACAGATTGGGAAGCAGATATAAACTGTTTCTTTATTACAAAAAAAAATGTATAGAGACTGATCAACAAAAAGAGTGCAGAAATTCCCAAGATATTCAAGAGATTTAATACTCTCCCTAGCAACCATACTAACTCCTCTTCAACCCCTCTTCTTATTTTTACGCTCATGCCCTATTTTAGTAAACAAGTCTCTCAACTAACAGACCTATCAAAAGCTCTGTCATTCATGTTTTCTTTTTCTTAGCTGTTTTGTCTTTGACTATTCTTTCTCCAAATGACTTCGGACACTCCATTGTAATTTCTGCATCTTATGATGCTTTCTCATCAAAAGAAAAGTTGCACAGCAGTCATAATGTGTTCATAATATAGACAATGAATCTGGAAAAATTACCCAAGGATAAGCTATTTTCTACAGGCAAACAACAAAATATTACCCAAAATCAAAATAACTGTATACAAAAATATTTACTTATGATCATTTCCAAATAATATTTTTTTGTCAAGATACAATCAATTGCAATGAACCTGAAGCATGAGCTCCTCCTTTGATGTGAAAGGAGACCAATCAAGAATTGTTTTCAAGTTCGCTGTCCATTCATCCTGTGAGCTATATACAATTGGCTCAGGCCAATGGCCAGATGTGTCAAAATCTATCTGCAAGGAAAAGGAAACTAAATAAACGAAAGCAGAAAACATTTTATATTACGTATTTAAACATTAGAGGAAGGAAATATCACCATTGGAACAACTACATCATCTTGCCCAGTTCTCCGCAAAAAGGTATAGGATAGTAAACCCACACTTTGTGTTGCCCGGCTGAAAAATTAAAAGTTTTAGAAATTAAAAGAACAAAATCTTATCCAAGATTAAAAGTTACAAATGTAACTCCAGAAAATGAAGAACTGTGCATATGAAACCCAAAAGGACAAGGTCAGGATAGAAAATATAGTATCAACTCTGATGAACCAAAATGTTCATCAGGAAAGCGTATATGTGTAAAAGACATATTTGACACGAATACATTTAGATACATTTAACATGTGTCCGCAGAGTACTTAGAAGTCAGCACTGTCGCTCATTGGTGTAGAACTAATAATCCTGTTTTATGAGCATTGCCTTTTTGGGTTAAACCTTGATCTAATAGAAGACTTTATTACCCATGCTAAATAAGATAACATGTCCCAAGATCCCCACACTACCCCCTTATTCCTAAAATAGCCACAAATATAACATTCCACTAATATATATAGCAATCACAATTTTCTTAGTCATTTTTTTCCTTTTAGTCTCATTTAAATATGATCATTTTTATTTTTATATTATTCCAAACACAAAATATATCAACACCATGGTAAATGCAGAAAACTAGAACAGACATTTCTCCTGCATTGCTTCGAATATATCAACACCAGGCATTTCTCCTACATCACTTCAGGTATATCAACATCATCTACGACCAATAGCTATTCTAGTACACAAGATCCATCTTTGACAGATAATGATATGGTGGAGGTCATGCCGTAAACTTCCTCGAAGCCATCTCTTGTACCAAATTTTGTCCCATCTAAAAATGATTCGCCTATTGCTTTTCGAAAAGGTACATTCTATCCGTAATCCTTCTCCTCATTATACGAACAAATGTTATCATAGGCTTTCTCCAATACAATATACTTGTTTGTCCTTATTATCATCTACTCATGCTCTTAAGTCTCTTGGTGAAGTTTTATCACACTCAGAGTGTCTATAAGCAATATGTGTGCTCTTGAAAGTAGTGGTTCTTGGGAATTTGTTCCTCTTCCAATTGGCAAATCAATTGCTCAGTGTCAATGGTTGTATACTCTAAAAACAAGACATGATAGCAACATTGATTACTATAAAACTCAACCGGTTGCAAAGGCTGGACGCAAATCAAAGGCCAAGATTATAGTGACCCTTTCCTATTGCCAAAATGATATTTATTTGATTTTTCTTTTCCATTGTAATTATTCGACATTAGACTATGTTTCAAATTGAAATCAAAACCACATTTTCTACATGGTGACCTTGATGAAGAAATATACATGAAACAAACTCCTAAGTTTATTGCTCAGGCGGAGTCATCTAATAGGGGTATGTCACCTGCACAGGTCCCCATATAACCTCAAGCAATCACCCTATGCATGGGTGGTTTTGGACTATCATCCAACGGTTTGGAATGACCCTCAAAGAGATGTTGATCAGTCTTTGTCCTTTTATCATTCTCCCTGAGAATGTATCTAACTCAATGTATATGTGGACGTCACCTTATCAAAGGTAGTGATAAGGAAGGTATTATACAACTAAAACAATAGTTTGCTCAAAAGTTCCAAACAAAAGATCTTGGTCATATCTCAAAATATACTCCTAAAATTCTAAAATAAAAAGGATGATATATGTTAAGTTTGTAGGCACACCAATCGATCTAAGTGTCAAACGTATACCTGACCATGAAGAACCTTATTTTGATTACGGGAGATACACAGAAGGTTAGCTGGTAAGTTAAATTACCTCATTGTGACCAATACAGACATCACCTATGCAATGAGCAAGTCAATTTTTAAACTCTCCCTGTTCAGGCCATTGGGATGCAGTTCTATGAATCCTAGAATGTAAAGAAGGCTCTTGGAAAAGGCCTCACTTATGAAGATAAGGGAAATACTCAAATTGTAGGGTATTTCAATGCTGACTAGGTTGGGTCACCATAGACACTCCACTTCAAGGTATTGTGTTCTTGTTGGAGATAATTTAATATCATGGAGATGAAACTAACTATGATGGCAAGATCAAGTGCAGAAGCAAAATACAAGATCATGATATTAGTCACTTGTGAGCTCATATGGCTAAAGCAAATCCTCGAATAACTTATTTGAAGAAAGATCCCAAATGCACCTTGTATGTGACAACCAAACAGGCATTATACATTGTCTCTAATCCTGTCTTTCATAAGAGGACCAAACATTGAAACGCTAGACTTGTCAACTCTAATGAACAATTGACAAACTCACCAAATCTCTAAGAGGACCAAGGATCGATTAAATTTGCAACAAGCTAGGCATATATGACCTATATGCTCCAGGTTAAGGAGGAGTGTTAAAAGTATAGGAGGAGTTGATCCTATATCATAAAAAACATTAAGATTATGTGTGTATGTGTATATATATGTAATTTTTGGAAATACTTTTATTTACTTTTGTATCATATATTTACTTTTGTGTCATATCTTTGTGTTTAGAAGATATCAAATCTCCTTTATTTATTGTATTGATTTCTTTTTCTCAATATAAATAAAGCATCCATATTATCTCAAAAACACACGGTTTTGGATACTTTAACATACATAGAGGAAAATAAAGATGGAGTTACCATAGATTATCTCCATCTCCTCATTACGCTACATTGAGTTACCATAGATTATCTCCATCTTTTTATACCTACCTTTCATATATTTCTACTGTGTCAATTCCAAAATCCGTAGGTGATTTCTTAGCCCATCCTGGTTGATGTTAGGTCATGCTTGATGAAATCAATGCTATTCAAATGCTGATTGAGCAGAGTCACTTTCTGATAGAAGATCTACCTCCTAATATTGGAGGTAATTTGATTTCTTGGAAGAGCAAGAAACAAAAATGTTGTGGTAAGATCTAGTGCAGAAGTAAAATATAGAGTTATGATCTCGACCACGTGTGAACTTGGTTAACTTAAACAATTACTTATAGGGTTACAATTTTGAAATGTCACTCAAATGACACCTATATATGACAATCAGGTTGCTCTTCATATTAGCTCAAATCTTGTTTTTCATGAAAGGACCAAGCACATTAAGATTGATTGTAATTTTATTTAAGAAAAGATTATATCTACAGACATTAAGACTAAGTTTGTTAACTCAAGTGATTATTTAGTAGATTTTTTCACCAAGTCTTTACGAGGACCTAAAATTGATTATATTTGTAACAAGCTTAGTACATACAGTTTATATGCACCAGCTTGAAGAGGAGTGTTAGATATTGTTACTTACAATATCTTATGTTTGTTACAATATTATGTATATTCAAGCTAGCCCGAATTTCCTGTATTATTTTTCATTCTAAATATATTACCCTATGTATATTTTCTACACAAGGATGATTAATCCTATAACTAGTTTTCCCTATTTTCATAGTTAACATCCAAGGGGCCAAAGAAAAATTCAACAAGAAAAACAGAAAATTTAAGAAAGTTAAAATAGAATAAAATAAACCAATTAAAAATGTGTACCCCAAATGCCTTGCCCTACTGAAAACGATAACATCAGCACCCAGTCTCATGGTACTAGTCTTGAATCCATTGCCATCTAGCATAAAACAAGATGTTACTTACAAATAAACAATTAAAGTGCATCAAAACTAGCAACATTCACCCCAAAACAATTGGTTAATTACTACTGAAATGTGTTGTAATTAATGAATATCTTTTGTCAGCTTAAATACTTTTCAACACAGTTTAGACACCTCCCAAACAAGTGGAGTGGGACGACACCAATTATTGGTTAAACACTTCATAGACACTCCTATTATAAAATATATATAAAAATAGTTCCTACGATTTAGCTAGTTGTTTTAACTATTAACAAATATATTTTTAGTTTATCTTTGAGGGCTCTTTATTATATGAAAACTATATAAAGCTTAACAATTTTGATTTTAGAATGTGAACTATACAAATCTTAATTCACAATTGAGATTTTTGTTATGTTGATTTATATATATATATATATATATATATATATATATATATATATATATACAAATACATATATATATAAATAGTATTCACATTCTCCATATTTTTAAAACAAGACATATTTATATGTCTTTATTTTTCTTTGTG
>Ga0099822_1006658_pt1 | contig 15027 bp, 6 predicted proteins | sample CowpeawhiteBW_FD_76839 | JGI IMG/M metagenome (GOLD analysis project Ga0099822, IMG submission 76839) | Root nodule microbial communities of legume samples collected from California USA - Cow pea white BW | ecosystem: Host-associated > Plants > Roots > Nodule | place: USA: California | collected...
ATATATATATATATTATTAGCAAAAATAATTATATATATGAAAATATTTAGGATGTTTCCAAGACTAACTATGTAAGAAAATATATTTAATATTTGAAAACTTTCCATGATGCACGCTACATTTAAGAATATCTTGTTAAGTAGGGGTGTCAAGATGAGTAAATATGACTTATACTAGTTGATTCACCACGGATTGAGCTAAAAAAAGATAAGTTCAACCTAACTCACTTTTTTGTGAGATAGAAATTTTGCAATTCAGTCCAACCCACCACGGATTGATAAGTTAATGGATTGACTCACTTACTATTTTGTTTTATTAATTTTATATATTTATCGCATTATAATAATGAGTTAATTATTTTTCATAATAGTGGAATCAAATATTCCACTATTATTGCTCAATATTATTTTTTATAATAGATAAAGATTAAATATCAACATATATAATGTTGAGAATGTTGCTCAATATTATTTTTTATAATAGTTAAAGATTAAATATGACCGTATATAACTTGATAAACAAATTAATTAAACATTCAAACTATTCAAATATTATTGAACAACAATCTAACATTTAAAAATATGAAATTGTAAACTATATAATTAGAAGTAATAAATAATTATAAAAAAAATTATGAAAAGATGTTGGTGGGTTTAGTGAGTTAATCCACTTTTAACCCGGCTCGAATCCGTTGGTTAAATAAGTCGAGTTCAGTTCAACCCACTCTTGAAAAAATTGAATGTTTCTCAACCCAACCCGACTCAAACTCATAGTGAGTTAAGCTAACTCACATAATAGAATCCATTTTGACATCTCTACCGTTAACCTACTCTCACTAAAAATTTCCAATTCTAATAAGGGAAAACTTCGTAACATTATATATTACTTTTTGTAGTTTTAAATAATTATTAAATAGTGTAAATACATAAATTTGATATATAGATCTAATTAATTGTTTTACATAACTTATAATTATAATATTGTCACATGCCATAATGCATATATTTGTTTTTTGTTTTAAGAAGAGATACAAGAGAAAACCCAAAATCTGGAAAGGTTACAAAGCCCTCGTATTAACCTAACAATTTAGTTTATGATAAAGAAATGTTACGCACCAATAAAAGTAGTAAAAGTTATCCTAAGGTTTACAAAAGTACATGCTTTTATATACATATTCTCACTTGGAGAAACACACCATTCAAAGTACGTTCAGTTTAATGACTTGTTGCTTTTAGTCAAAGACGCAGCCATATGCATTATCTTTACCATCTTACCCCTATCTAACTCTCGTTCTGAGTAAAGAAAAAAATATATGTGGAGAAGTTGTATAATATATACAAATAAAAGGTAAATTTGTTAAATTGATGTCATAGTAAAGTGTTTACTTATCAATGTTCTTTAGTAAATTTTGTTCCCGATCATGATATTCTAATATATACCTATTAAACTTTTACACTCATCATCTAATATTTTATTTTCATCTTCTTATTTTCTTTAATTACAAATATAAAAGAGAATCACATTATTTTTAAAAGTTGGTTATAAGTTGGTAGAGTCTGAAAATATTATTATTAGAGTGTTTAATATATTTCTTTCCGACTAAAAGTCTTTTTTAATCTCCCTATGATTTGAATTTGGGATTTTAATTTATTACATATATAAAGCTAGTACTTAAAAATAAGGTGGCATGAAGCAATTCTTTCACCAAACATAAAGTGACCAAAATCAAACAACCTAACATTTTTTTTTTCCTCTGACATCCATAACTTTAACTAGCAAACAAAATGAAATCGCGTGAATATATATATGTATTACAAATATATACACATAGCAACTTCTGAGCAAAAATTATGTTAATATATTTTTTTTATATATGTTTCCAAATATAAGCTGAGGTTATTGTTATTATATAAAGATCTAATTAAAAGTTAAAAAATAAAAAATAAAAAATAAAAAAAGGCAAAATCCTCATTATCATATAGTTGACTGTCTGGTGCCATGCAGTTGTGATTAATTTGTACAGAAAGAAACGTTTAGGTCAACAGCACATGAACTAACTGTTTAGCAAGAATAAACACATGTAAATTATATGAATCTTTTAATATTTAATATCTTGACAGATATAGGCAGAGAGATGGAATTATAAATTATTGAAAGATAAGATAGAAATAAATAATCCTACACTTGGAAGTGATTGGTTGTTAGTTAAAATGGGATTAGAATTAATTAAATTAAGCTGCAGTGGTTGAAGTAAAGGAAGCTAAAAATTAAGAAGGAAAAAGTAAACATATATATATAATGAATTAGTTGAAGGAAAAAGGTAATAATGAAAGGTGGTGAAAGTTTGGAAAATGTGTGTGGTTCCAGGCTTGCAAACCAATCCTCCAGAAAGGAATCGTTGCCAAAAAGTAATGGGTTTGCTTCAAAGCCAACCGAATCTCACTCGTTTCCTAGCCTCCTCATGCTTAACATTGCATCTTTTTTCTCTCTCTCTTTCAACACTTCACACATCTGTAATATAAGACTTCCAAGTTTGGAAAACGCAACTCTGGCAAAGCCAAAACACGTTACTATTACTATCATAGGGTACCCTTTTTCCCTCTACTTCAAACCATTCTAAATATATTAACTAACTCCCACACTCTTCATTGCTCTTCTTCCATTCTCTTATTCCTCACCATGCAAATCATCAAGGGCAAGCGCACCAAGCGTCAAAGGCTTCCTTCCCCACTTAGGTTAACCATGTCAACATGTTCCACCGACAACTCCGCAGGTTTTGACCCTCCGACAACCTCGAATGAATTAAGGAGCGAAGAGGATGAAGACCTGGCCAATTGTTTGATTCTCTTGGCTCGAGGCCATAACACTCCAAAACCCTCACACACCAAGGAATCGGGGCTATATGTTTACGAGTGCAAGACTTGTAACCGATGCTTCCCTTCGTTTCAAGCCCTCGGGGGCCACCGAGCCAGCCACAAGAGATTTTCCAAGCCTGGTGCAGAAGAAAAGCAAGGACTAGTTCATAGCAGTAATAGTAATCACGATGATTTTTGTGTACCCACAAGCACCACCCTCACCTTACAATTATCAACGGTTTTGTATAATAGCAGCAACAGCACTATTACTGCCAAATCTAGGGTTCATGAGTGTTCCATATGTGGGGCAGAGTTCTCATCTGGGCAAGCCTTGGGGGGGCACATGAGAAGGCACAGAAATTTTCTGAGTTCACCTTCGGGTGGGGCAATTGCATATGGTGGTGATGGAATCGTTGAAATCCCAGAAAGCAAGAAACAGAAAGATGGTTTGAACTTGGACTTGAATCTTCCGGCACCTGAGGATGATCATCACAGAGAATCCAACCTGTTTCCTTTTCAGTCCAAGGAAAAAGTCATTGTCTTCTCTGCAACTTCTTTGGTGGATTGCCATTACTGAAAGCTCAACTCTGTCTTTACTGTTAATTAACCTTCATTATTGCTATTTTTTTTTTTCTTACGTTTAGCCATGTAACAACCAATTGTTCATTCTTTGCATTCATTCAATGATATGTACACTATTAAATTTGAATTTATTGTATCGTTCCATTTTTTGGTTTTTGATAGTTCATATGATGGTTCCTTTTTCTATTTCACATATTCCACCGTCATGCACGTGAGAAAATTGAGAGAGTGAGAGAGAGAGAGAGTGGGAAAAATTAAAGCAAAGAAGAATAAAGCTGCAGGTATGAATGGGTGAAGGATAAGTTGCATCAAACTGATAGCAGAAAACGAAAGACCCAATGGCAAGCAAAGTCATCGGGTAACTTCTTAACTCATCGAACTTGAGTAATGAATATAGTAATTAATGAATGAAATTGTTTAAGGGAAAAAGAGTTTTAGGGCTATGCCAGCCATGAATACTTACTTGCTTGCTTGTAGTTAATTAATTAATTAAATGTTTACTCTTTTGTGTTGTTTCGTGTTTCTGCAATCAATGCTTCAGTTAAGTCTATATATTTCAACAAGTTTTTTTTGTTTGCTTTCTGCAGAACGTTTTGAAAAGACTTCAATATTTTTAATCCTTCTAACATAAATAAGATTTGATTTTTATATCTACAAAAGAATTCTTTGCTCTAAAAGATTAAAATTCACTTATTTTGTTCTCTATATGTCATTGGTTAATGTTTATGTGTTGAATAAAAGGTGAAGTCACCGTTCCATGGCCACATATTAGTATTGTAAAAAATATGATGTCTAAAAAAAGTTTTTGAATTCTGTAAATTAAATGTTCTTTAGTCATTTTAAAATGAATATTTGGCACTAAGAATATTGCTTTTTGAAGATGAAATTTAAAGAAAATATTTCTTTAAGAAATACAACCAAAATTTACACATTTTATTAAGATTAAAAATAATGCTTTAAAATTTTATAGGAATGAAAAAACAATGAAAAATTTTATAAGAACAAAAATAAAAACTTATTAATTTTATAGAAACTAAAATTATATTCGAGCCATTTCAAAATAATAATTGATTCTAATATCGTTGAAAGTTCCATATCAACTAAAGATAAGACAATTTCATAGTACATAATCCTATAGCAATACTAATTTTTTAATTATTTTTTACAATTTTAGTATTTTAAAAAAATAAGAAAATAATTGTAACTCATACAAATATCATTTTATACTACTTTTTATATAAAGGGCAACATAGTAATCTCTTTATTACTTTAATTAAAATATTTTTTTAATCTATCTAATCAATCAAATCACTTACAAACTCTTACAAACTTTATTTCCAAATTCACTCACTGTCATCTCTAAATTCCTTAACACAATCCACTAAAATCCATTCATTCCTTCTCTCCCAAACTCATCCACTCAAGTGAACACACCCTAATAAAATGTCCCTATTATTTAAAAGTAATATAAAATGATATATAAATTATTTAAAATTATTTTTATAAGAATGATTGAAATTATAAAAAAATTATTAATAAAAAATTGAATAATACAATATATTTGGTATGAAAATAAATTTAATATGTAAGGTGGGAAATAATTTATTTACATGAAAATATTTTTAATAGTAATTTTAAAAGTAATCAATTTTTATTTGAATGATTGAGATTATAAAAATAATTATTTATAAAAAAAATGAATAATACAATATATTTGGTATGAAAATAAATTTAATATGTAAGGTGGGAAATAATTTATTTATATGAAAATATTTTTAATAGTAATTTTAGAAGTAATAAATTTTTATTATAACCATAATAAATTTTTATTTGTGTTATTAATTTTTATTATGTTGTTTTCATAATAAGAAAAAAGGAAAAAATAACATGCAAGGAAACTGAAATATGAGGGGGTAATTTCGTAAATTGGAGTGTGTCATCCTCTAATCTCACCCTATAGAGGGGGTTGTATTTGGAATGAATCTCCCTAATCATTGTTCGACAATCGACATTATCTTCTATCACCCCAAAAGAATAAGGTAGTCACATGCTAATCTTCTCTTCCCATTTCACATCAACAGTAAATCCTTCCAAAAAAACACCATATAATCTAATTCAACCCTACGCCGACTTGTGAAATGAAATTTGTACCTAATTAAATATTATAAACTTGTCGTATTTACAATGGATACGTGAAATCTTCAATGACAACTACATTTATATTAATACCTATATTTTGTAATATAAAATATGAATTGCGAATATATCTATTTAAGAGCACTTCAATAAAAGTTGTTATTCAACTTTCATAACATATTTCTACAAAAGAAAAGAGTAAGTTATATAAGAAACTCTCTTCAATCTTAATAAATTCATATTTATGGGATTTATATCAAAATAGTGTTTTCATTGATAAGTAATTCGTATTTAAAATTCATATAATGATTTATGGTTGGTGGGTGATTTGACAGCATTTCAATTTCGCTATAAATTTGTTTTCAAGATATTTGCTTTGAGAGACCTCACCAAAAAGCATAAACTTTGGAACACCACAAACTATTGCTACTTAAAGTTACATGTTAGGTGGAGAGGGGGCATTTCTTGTTAGAAAGTAGAAACAAAACATGCAAGGCTTTAAGCTACTTTAAACGTGACATTTTTAAAATGGGAGGTATTTCGTTATTGGAGAATGAATTCATAACATTAAAATTGGTGTTGCTTCGAACGAGAATGTCAAACACAACATTGTTTAGTACTAAATAGCCCCCATCAAAACATGGATTCACATACTCATACACATGATTTAAGTTACATGTTACCAATGTTGACTTAAATTGATTTAAATATAAATCAATTTTAAAAATCATTTGGTTTACTTTCAAATTTTACTTTGAAGTCTACTTTCTTCTCTCTCTTAAGTTTATATTTTTTATCTTCTCCTTTTACTTTTATTTTATTAGCATGTTATGGATGTAAGCATGTAATCTATTGTTTACATCTGAACAACTTGATTTAAGCATAAGAATAACATAGTATTGATATTTTTTTGTAATTTTCGATGTTTTAGATTTTTATTTATTTTTTAATTCAAATATGAGTTTATGTTTCACATTGAACAAAAATAAAAAAGTTGAACATCGTATAAAGATGAAGACTCATAAACTTATCGTCTTAAAATTTGGATTAGAGATGACATCAATTTTTTATATATAGGTTGAACTCATATCTTATTATGTTATATCTTTCCATGTTATATCTTTCCGATCATCTTATCTCAAAAGACCCGACACATTTCTTATTCTGATCTAAAACAATTGATGTGTGAAATTCCTTCATTTCTATCAATAGAAAATTAAATACAAATGTAAGTCATTCGAAGGTGTACTAATATCTCAAAATATAAAAAAAAAAATAGAAAATAAATCATGAAAGAATTAAGTGTAAAATCAGCAATAGACCAAAGATCATCAATATAACCTTTCCGTAGTAGAAATACATCTGCATTAAACATAGAAGCGTGCATAATATAAATACATAAAAATAAAAATATTGTTTCTTGATGAAAAAATACAGAGATTATCGATGATTTCAATTGAAGTTCATTTGATTCCAGCCTAAACGAGAAAAAAAAATGTAAATGGGGCCTTGTATTCTTTCACCTAGCCATCTCTATAGTTTGTACAAGTTTGTAAATTTACAAGTGCTAAGTTTCTTATTGGCGAGTCTTTCGCGAGAAGAGATTTATTGAAAAACATAATCATCGAAATATAAGTTTAATTTACGTAAGAGATTAATATTATTTTTAATCCAAAATTTTAAGATAACGAGTTTATAAATTTTTTTTATATGTTCTCATTTAGTTTATTCAATGTAAGACTTAAGTCTCCTTGAATTCTCGATAGTGATATGAATATCAGGTCAATCTTCAAAAAGTAGAGCTTGAAATAGTAGTACTTTTGAGGAACCAAATTCTACTTTTAGAATACTTTGGTTTGGGTTTAAACGAAGTTATCCAAATTGCTGGATTAATTAGGTGTATACACAATACAGAGAATTTCATGAAACTGCAGTTGTAGGATGAAGATTGACTTGACACTTATGAGCAAATCAAATGAAAGTGATTGAAAGGCAAACAAATTTACACAAGCTAACAGGTGCCACTGTTGCCAATTTCCCCACTCCAGTAATACAAATAATTAAACAACCAAAAGACAATGGCAGTAACAAGTAAGAAACTAAGGAGGAAGCTTACATATACAAGATTTGTCCAAGATGTGCTAGTTAAGACTCAATGTCCACTCCACAACGTTTTCTTTTTAAGAGCAACAACCACTATTTTGGGAGCCTTGGGGCTCTTGTTTCGATTTTAAAACACTCCTTTTAACTGCTGTTGATCCTTCTTCCAAAAGACTCGGGGCTTCCATTATCTACAAAACAAAACACACCAAACAATTCACTCATACAAAATATCAAACACTTGCGTTGCGTTTTTTGAACAAGATAGAAACAGCATTGAAGCACACTTCTAATACCGTACCTTTAGAGCAAGTTCCTCAAAGCACTGCTCCACATTTTCCCGAGTTTTAGCACTACATTCAAGAAGCAAACACCCCAATTCTTTGGCAAGGGCTAAACCCTCTTCTCTGCTCACAGTCCTTTCAGTATCCTAGAAATTGAGAAATAAACCGTGACAGAAATTAATGAACTGAAAAGGGAACAGTTTCAGTTTCTCCTGTCATGTGAAAATCTTAGACCATTCATCCAAGGAATCAAATCAATCCTATGCAGTTGGGGGCCTATTTATTTCTTTCATAAATTTAAGGATGTTATGATCTAAACCAATGCCACATGCATGTCGAATTGTATCTACCATAACTAAGTTGGATTGGACATGGTCTGAATTTGCTTCAAATGGACAGACAAAACTTGAACAGATAAGATTACAGCATTCATGAGAATAGCAAACTCATTTGCGTTTGTCATATATTTGAGCACAAAACTTACTCTATCAACTTTGTTTCCAACAAGCATCTTCACGCAATCCTGATTAGTTGAGTAGAGTTGCACTTCCTTGGACCACACTTCTGATAGGTTTGTAAAGGTTTCTCGCCTTGTCACATCATAAACTAGAAGTGAAGAAAACGAAGCACTATATAAATAGAAATCATTAAAGTTTCGAGAATGTTAACTAGCAAATATTCAAACACATGCTTTATCCACTTTAAATACACAAAATTATGGTTTCAGAAAGTCACCTTAAGACCCAAGAAATTCTTCATACTAAAAAGGGAACATGAAAACAATGGCAAGAATCATGTTACTACTACTAAAAAGACAAAACAACAGGGGATGTCATTAAGAAAGGTCTTATTTTCCTAGTTGCAAGCGTAAAACCTATCTAACGATTGATAAAAATAACATCAGAATTTAATCATTTTATCAAAAACATCGAGCATACCCTGAAACCAAGGTTCGAAATAAAGGTCATAACTCCTTGCAATTGCTTCATTTTAGTCCATCTTTACCATACCACACATCACTCTTACATAAAAAAGTATCCAGAGTGTACATCAAAGCATAATGTTAAAACAGAGTTCAATAGCAATTGAAAAGATAAAGTTTTCCAAAAAGATATTGTAGAAAATTCTCTCACGTGGATGAATCTAATAATCCTACATTCTTGTAGTTATGTGCATTAATAAATTGAGCATACCGAGAATGATTCCTTGCGCTTTTCTATAGTAAGAACTGGTTAGAGTCCTGAACCTTTCCTGCCCAGCTGCAATAGATGTGAATGTTATCTTAAAATAATCAAAAGCACTATGAAAGGAATTTCATTCTATCTGTTCTAATCAAATGCTGCTTGCATTGACAAATGGTCTAATTTCAAGAACTGAAAGCACAAGATTTGACTCTATATTACCAGTATCCCAAATCGTTAATTTCAGTCTCTTGCCACCTACTGTGAGCATTTTGATCTTAAAATCAACACCTGCATATGATAGGAGCGACATTAGATCATATCAAAACTAAAGTCAGACGAACAACTCGTGACAGAGTATACAGAAGATAAATTCAATTGTTAATTAATTCAAGTAGCTAAATGAACCAAAAGCAGTTAAATCCTACAGAAGTAACAGGCAGAGACAATAACCGAAGACCAACCGATTCAATCTCGGCTTTTAAACCGAAAAATCGTTTGAAAAAAAACAGTCACAAACTTCAACAGTGTTACTGTAAACAATAGATCGACAAGTATGAGGTACCATTTGGTTGCAAACAATGTATGAGAAGTCAGACACCTAAATCCCAAGCATGCAAAGGTTAAAAATAGAAACTTGAAGGGTTGAATGTGATGTAATGAATGAATTACCAATGGTGGGGGTGAGATCTTCAACAGAACTTGAAATGAAGCTGACAAGTAGGCTACTTTTTCCCACCCCAGAATCTCCAATCAACAAGATCTTGAAAGAGAGATCAAAGCCACTGCTCTGACCTGAGGATGAACTCATTCTGATGAATGTGTTACGTGTGGCTCAAAAAGTACAGTGAAAGAGCAAAACAAAGTGGAAAGAAAGAGAGATAGAGAGAGAGAAAAGGCTAAGGAGGTTGAGGGGTAGGCAAGGCTACGCTGTAAGGAAGAGCAATGGGGCAACACCTTTGATTTATTTGGTGTGTAAAGAGAGAGAGAATGTGAGAAAGAAGATAAAAGAAAAGGAAAAACGGCCACCCTTTGGCACAGTTTTCTGTTTTGTGATACGTGTGTGTGTGTGTTGTAGGTGTTTGTAGAAGTGTATCATGATTTAATATTTTGAGTTCCCAACTTCATGCCATAATGCCCCACGTGCAAGCTACTGATTGGTGTGGTTTAATCTCAAACAGATGCTGCTATTCAAACACCATTCATAATCATTCCTCGAAGCCATTTTCAACTGCGCCATTTTTGGTTTTATTATTGTTTTTTCTTCCTCCTTTCATCTCAAAACCAAACACGACACGCTCCTTTTCCCCTTGTTTTTACATGGTTCAAAATCACTTTTTGCGACCATTATTGATGCCTTTCGTTCTTCTTGAAATTCAAATTTTAACGGCACTGTAAAACTTGTACATAAATCTATGCACTATTGTAATTTGGTTGTAGATTTCCCCACACATTCCACAATCTATCATTATCTTGTTTCTTTCTCTTTTCAATGCAGGCGTGCTCGTCCCATCTGTCAAATCTGCAAACTCGGTATTTTATAACTTAGATTCATATCTACTTGTGTTTCAGCATCAACTAATAAATTGTTGGCTTTTTATGTTAAATATGTGATCGTACGAACAACATTAAACGAACACAAACATGTTATATAACATGGGACTTGTTTAGTCATTTCCACCGAATGTACAGATCAACTTGTTTGGAGTTGTTTAAGCTTAAAGAGTGGTGGAGTTTAAGAAATCAAATACTAAAAAAATGTTGATCCTACCTAGTTTAAGAAAAACCTTCTGTGCTAAAGGATACTACTTATAACTATGGAGTGTAAAAGAAGCATTTTTAGCGATGCTGCTTCAGCTTTATCTCACCAATTTTCTTCAAACCCATCAATTTTAAATATTAGCTCATCCAAATATTAAGACTAAAAGAAGATGACAAAAAAAAAATTGTTTTCAATTAAAGTTGGAATAATCTTTCCTCAGTTGACAACTTCATTCAATACATCAACTTTGATTTTCTCTTGATTAAAGTCTGTGCATTGCAATCTTTGGACCACAATTGTAATGCACCAATTAACCAGAAATTGTTGAAAAAATCATTTAAAGTTAATAATGGTAACAAATTCACTTCTTTTTTTTTTTTTAATTTTGACGGTAATAAACATTCTCAATGAAACTGGAATCTTACACAACTTTCTCTATATGGATTGTCTTTTTGATAATTGTCACTACCATAAAAAAAATAGCAAAGTAAATTGCAACTAAAGAAAAGTAAATTAATTGAGTTTGATGGATCCTTCATAATTCCCGTGATAATTTCTTCACAGCTATGTCTCTACTTATATCACATTATTTAAGTTTCCCAATATAAGTGAAACGACTTATTTAATGTTGGCAGGTTGTATGTCCTCGAGTATTTATTCTACATTCGTACAGTTTCAAATAAAAATTTGAATTTACATTTCTTGGCAAAAATCTGTCATAATTTGCAAAGATTATACAATAGCACATGGTTTTAAATTTAAAATATTTAACCTATAAGAAAATATTGCTTAAAATAATGTATTCTATTGGAACTCTCATTTAGAGTGTTACAAATATAAAGTTGGAAAATTTTATGTGTACCGGAATTAGATTCTATTTTGCCTCCAATAAAAATAAATGAAAACATGTTTTTTTTAATCAGCAAATATGAATTGAAAAAGCGACAATAAGATTGTCCAGGATTAAATTTGGACAAAAATTTTAGGAGATCAAATTATATTTTTTATATATAAGTTTTCTTTTAATTAAAAAAAGTTTTTATTTCTTTGCATTATTTTTTCTATTCAAAATAAGCACACATGATAATAGAATACAAAAAATATGTCAATAATATACATGAAAATGTAACATAAAGTTTATTATCAACAATAATATATTAAAAAAAACAAAAGTTACCTTTGTTATCTTTATCATAATTTTTTTCATATAAATTTGTCACCTCTCACCCATTTAGGAAATGATAAATTATGAATACCCCAAATTAAATATCAAAATCAAGACTTAATATTTTAAGGAAATTAACAACTTTTAAATGATTAGGTTCTATATTACCTTAGAGTAGATTCATAATATTTATAAATGATTAACTTCCCTCACCTTAGAGTAGATTCATACTGTTTATAAATGATTAGCTTTCCTTACCTTAGATTCCTAATATTGTTCCTCCCTTACAAAACTTCAAACCCTAAAATAGTTCTATCTACACGAAGAAGAGTTTGATCAACAATTAGAACATGATTTTATAATCTCTAATGGGTAGGGATATGCCTAGAACGTATAAAAGTCACATACGAGAGAAAAATATATTGCTTGGAGAAAAAAAAATAAAAAATGAATTTACTCAAATGTTCGATCCAAAATATCTCTTAACTTCTCAATTTTGTCGTGGTATAATTTAATTTTAAAAATGATAAGAGATTGATGGTTAAAAATGAAATAGAAAGAAAATGAGAGAAAGAGACCGAGATATGACAAAAGGAAAAATCAAACAAAAGAAATAAAAGAAAGTACAACAAAAAGAGAAAACATAATTTTAAAATTTTTATAAAATTTTTTTAAACTAAATTAATATAAATAATATAATAATATATAAATATATTAAAAAAGATGTTGGAAGAGTCGTGAAAGGAAAGATCTGCCTTGATTGCCCCTTATAAAAAAAGAAAGAAAAAAAAAAGAAGAAGAAGAAAGATACAAGTTGTAGACTCTCATATTTTCTATATGTTCCATTCATTGATCTTAAATCCTGTAGATCAACAAATTATATATTCATAAAAGAAGAGGAGATTTTTATGAAAAGGAAGTTGAATTTTCCCTTTCATACAACAGTTTTCAGGACTTGTGAATGTCTTTGATTTGTTCAACCTTTCTACTCACCAAATTATATTGCTTGACAAGAAAAACGTACCAATATTAAATCTCTAATCCAAAAATTCTATACATAAAAAAATCATTATTTGTAATGCTTTCTTTATTACATAATAACTCTTAATCTTTTTTTTTACAGTAAACAACACGTGATTTTACCTTGAGACTTGTATTACAAATTTGATTCGGTTTCTACATAATTTCTTCTCCATAGAAAATTATTATTCCAATTTTGTCTAGCTGAGACAAATTCTTAAATTTAATTTTATGTATACAAGATAATGAAATGAAAGTGATGTACTTATGAATGTGAACAGGGGATAATATCAAGAAACGAGTCACAATTGAAAAAAGTTTTAGTAGTAGAAAATATAAAATTAGATAAATATAACTACAAAGTCTAATAAGTGAGATATTATTTTAAAGAGATTAAAACCAATATATTTCTATTCATACTACTAAAAGAATTTTTAGTAATATCAATAAACTAGTTGTTAACTTATTTAATTAGCTTAAACCTAATTAAACTAATCAAAAGTGTAACGATAACAAAACATAAACGACAAACAGAAAAAAAGAAAAAAAAAACTATGGGAAATTTAAGGCTCCTAATGTTAATTACTTTCAATATTGTTCTTTTGAGTGATTTTTAAAATATTCAATCTCAATCGTATAATAATAGGAAAAATTGACCACTTTTAAAGAGATGTGAGATTTTAACATAAAAAGTTTAATATTTGGATTAGATGGATCTTTGGTGGTATAGTATTATTGGTTGAGCATTAAAAATATATTATATTAATATTTAAAAAAAAATATATTTTTTAAAACATGAAAATTAGTGATAATTAAATGTATTTTAAAAGAAGGGATACAAGAAAATTCGAGAGAATCCAAATTTTAATATGGGTTAAATATGTTTTTGGTCCCTTAAGTTTCAGTAAATTTTAGAATTAATCTATTTCGAATTTAGTCGTTCATCTTTCAAATAGGTAGATTTAGTCCTTTTAATCAAATTTTGTTAAATTTATTTTGACGTTTCATAATATTTGACTTAACATTAAAGCAAAATTGTGTCAAACAATATAAACAACTCAAATACAATCCTGAAATACGTACCAAACATTAAATAAACCTAACAAAATTCTATTAAAAAGACTAAATTCACGTATTTCAAAAGATGAATATCTAAATTAGTCCAAAATTTTGAAATAGACTAATTCCATAATTTGTTGAAAGTTCAGGGACAAAAAAATATTTAATCCTTTCGATATTTAAGAGTTCTTTTTTTTTAACATGTCAGTTATCTTTTTTATTTTACTTAATAGTTAATATAAGATTTTGAATTGATGCTTGACTTTCCCACATTTTTCTTACTTCCTCCATTATAAAAAATAATCAATTTCGAAAGCTTTTATTTAAATTAATTTTGTTTCACCTATATTAATATTTGTCCGTGTCTCCCTTATTGAAGGCATTGTTTGAAGTGAGGTATAAGCAGTCAACTCACCTGGTAAAAAAAATCGCTTATAAAGAATGTAACCGAGTCCTTACAAATAAAAATGGTCCCAAATTCATTTATCATATCAACATTTGAATCCTTAAATGTAACATAACTTACCTATATAATATGCATCTTATGATTCTTTTTCAACTTTAAAATTTCAATCAATGTCCATCATTACTTTATACTTTTGATCGTTTCCTTTTCCCCTTTTAAACATATGCGTATTGGCATGCACATTCAATTCAGAAATGATAACAAAATAATGTTTAAGAAGAATATTGGAAGATAATATATTTATATTTGTGACAAAATAGATTAAAAGATATCCAATTATTTTGAAATCTGGTGTCTTTTATATATATATATATATATATATATATATATATATATATATATATATATATATATATATATATAATAATTATTTTTTTTTTTATATAAATATTTATATAAAACACTTTTTTTATTAA
>Ga0099822_1006659_pt1 | contig 15027 bp, 15 predicted proteins | sample CowpeawhiteBW_FD_76839 | JGI IMG/M metagenome (GOLD analysis project Ga0099822, IMG submission 76839) | Root nodule microbial communities of legume samples collected from California USA - Cow pea white BW | ecosystem: Host-associated > Plants > Roots > Nodule | place: USA: California | collected...
ATTTTTTCTAAAAAAAACATATTATTAAAAATAAAAATTTCTCCAAAAAAAAATAAATAAATAAATAAATAAATTTTTTTATAATTAAAAACCCTTTCTTCCCCCTTTAAATAAAATAAAAAAAAAAAAAAAGAGAAATAATTGAGTAAATGGCTACCAAATCAGATTATGAGATAAAATAGGAGCATCTAAAGGGAAAATTTGCTATCCAATTTGGAAAACTATATCTTCCACACAAATAATAACTACATATATGTTGAGAGCATTGTCATTTAAACAGTATGTTAAATATGTTTTTATTCTTTTACATCGCTCAAGTGTGTGAGCAGGCTATGCAAGTTATGGTACCAGAAAACTGCATGTAAAGATGTATAGAAAAATGCATCAAAAAGAAGTGGTTAAAGTTCTTATAATTACCATAAACAAGCTCGGTAGTTAATACTCTTTTACTTGAAATAGTATCCACAACTATTGGAACATAAAATCCATCAACCCCAGCAAGAAGATCTCGGAACCGCTTCTGATTCGCTGCCTCCAACCTATAATCACACTCACGCGATAATTCTTCTTTGGCCACCTAGAAAAATTACAGTAAGAACTTAAAAAGTAAGGTTTAGCATATAGACGTATAATTGTCAAATTATGGAGACACTTTCTACATGATAGGCAAGAGACTCTAGATCAATACTACATGGTTCAATTTAGGGCAGGCTACATGGAACATTAGATGGATGTTTGAAAGGTGAAGAGGCAAAAAGAAAGCGGTGCTAATTCAAGAGTTGCAAAAGTATGCACACAGATTAAACTATTACAGATTGGATATGGTTTAGGATCTCACTGATGAATCAGAAGGCATACCACTCAATGAAAGGAAGAGAGGGGGCTAAGGGATCCAAACCCCTACAGACAAGACAGAACATGTGTGGGTTTAAAGACTATGAAAAGAGAATATTGATATAAACATACAACTAAGGATGCATGAATTGATTAAATTAATATTAATAAATACGCACCTTTATAGCTCTGTCAAGATAAAGTCCTTTAGGAATTAGATTTGTGTAGTTTAAAAGAAGCTTCACATTCTCAATGTCACTATCAATGCTATCTGCAACACCAGGGTACTGAATTTTCATTGCAACTTGCATGCCATCCTTCATGACAGCTTGGTGCACCTAAATTCCATGAGGACCCGCATTAGGGAATATTATTAGACTATGCAGAAGTGCTTCAATATAAAAGCTGCTTGATATTGCTGCTAGGACATTTTTAAGAAATTGTCCAGCTTAAAATTATATCAATCATAAGAAAAGAATTATAGCAAAGTTTGGCATTCTTATTAGAGTAACTTTTAAGTGAGTATGAATCCAAAGTGAATTAGAGAGTCCAAAGTCAACTCAGCCTAGCTTTATGGAAATCATGATTGAGTTTTCAAAGCTCATTACATTAACATATTTTTATTTGCGACTGATATCAACATGATACCACGTATTGGGAAAATCTAAGTCTCATCTGCTAGATATAGTGTCAAAATCTGATAGATAAGTAGGACAATCCTCTTCTTACAAATTAGTTTTTGTAAAATTAAATTAGATCTAAACCACTTTCTTAGATGGTACCAAAACCTATCCCTCCATCCATTAAAATGGTCATTCACCACATTATTCACATACCAAACCAATAGTGTTGTGTATCGGGAAAAGTTCAAGCTTTACAATAACAAGAGATAATACCAAAACATAGTATATAAGTGAAGACAATCTTCATCTTACACGTCATTTTTTTAGACTACAAATTAAAGAACTAAATATAATTATAAAAAATTAAATAAAAAGAATTGTAATAGTCAAGACCAACTTCCCAAAAAGTTCACGTGAAAAGATGAAGGCTAAAGAATAGTTTTTATTATACATTTCTACAACACCCATGCAAGAGTTCAGATTTGAATTCTGCACGATGCACAAGCTCACTTATCTATTGCTGAAATTCAACTTGTTATAAGAATAAAGACAGTAATAATCGAACTTAAGACCACTTGATCATAAAGAATAATACCATACCAAAGACCAACCCTCCTAAAGCTTAAGCTGTTAGATGAAGATTTGTGAATGGATCAAAGACACATGATCATAGAGACAAATACCATACCACAGACCAACACTCCCAAAGCTTAAGCTGAATATACATATCTATGCACCAAAGGCACAAAGATCGAAGAATTCAACAAACAAATTGGAAAAAAAAAGGACTCGTTAACATCTAAAGTGAAGTAACAAAAGGCCAAAAGGGGAAAATACAAGGCAGTTTTGAACTTTTATTATTTGAAAAATAATTATAGATGCAGAAATTTGGCATGCAAGAAATAGAAAAACAAAATAAAGAATGTCAAAAAGATGGCATATCTAAGAAGCAAATGTGGCCAGCTGAATCTCCTTGTGACTCCTATTCATTGAGATCTTATGTGAACCTTTTGGGTCAATATATTCAGTTAACTTGGCCTATAGTAAGCTAATGAAAAGCAATCTAATTTTAGCCTCTCGTTCTTTGTCTTGGCAATGGATTTGGAAACAGGCTATCCAACAAAAAATCTCCATTCTTTTACCAATTTTTTACAATTCCCTCCCACTAAATGAGATTTTATAGAGAATTAATGTCTTCTCATTTCACCACGTCTAATGGAGCACTTCACAAAACGATCATTTAATGTTTTTATGAATCTGATTATGCTCATCATGCTTGGAAAGTTTGTGTGCTTATTCGTAAACCTGGTTTCATCATGATGGACCTGCACGATTTTCTAACAAACTTGCTCAAACTCAATATAGGTAGGCAGTTGTTTCTCATTACACCTTGGTGGCTTTAGACAGCTTTTGGTGCTCGTATTCTGAGGTTGGATAAGAGATGGTTCAAGAAATTGGAAATTCGTCTTTCCTAGTTATAATGACATTTCTTGAAATATCTAATAATGTTAATTTTTATTATTATCTAAGTATTATTTTAGTAACAAAACCAACTCTTTCATATCTTTTAACCTACCTAATCCTCAATTTTACCTCACTTTCGTAAATAAATATATTTTGAGTTATATTGATCTAATTTTACAACTAATCCCCATTTTTTGTGTCTATTTATAGATTGGAAACTTTGTTCCAAAAACCCAAACAAGTGAGTGATCTTGAGTAGCAAGAAGAAGTTCAAAAACATGAAAAATATGAAAGAAACAGCCACCGTCGGGCGACACAAGGCCAATGCCAGGCACCAGCCCAATTCCAGGGAGTCAGCGCCTGGCAGACCACAACTAGCGCCAGGCACCAACCATTCCAGAGGCTCCCTGCCTAGCGGCACCTGGAGGTCGTCGGGCGACACACGAAGAACATCCCTTCTTTCTTGGTCTCACCTGGCAGTGGACGACTTCCGTTGGGCGCCTGGCTAAATTCTTTTCCTGAAAATAGCCTCACTAACTGGGATGACATGGTTGTCAAGTTCTTGAGCAAATATTTCCCTCAGTCCAAGGTTAACAAGGGAAAACAAGAAATCTTGCATTCCAGCAAGATGTTGATGAGTCATGGGCCAAGCATGGGATAGATTCAAAGGACTGTTAAGGAAAACTCTCATTTATTGGTTTGATCAACCTACACAACTTAGGGCTTAAATCTCATAGAAAGTTAATGTTGGATGCCTTGGTTGGAGGAAGTATCAAGTGGAAGGCACCCAAGGAAGTAACACTTTCGTCTTTCTCATTTCATTTTAGCATCTTCATGCTTTGGCTATGGTGGAACTGCAATGTTAATGCTCTAGCTTAGGTGTTTGTTGCTTAGATTCTCTCTATTTATGTTGCTTAGATACATTGAATGCCTTAGTTTCATGATTTTTGGGCTGCTTTTGTTTCGTTGCACTGTTGTTGTTGCTTTCCATTGTTGTTTCTTTGTGGTTCCTATTGTGTTGTGCTTTTCACCAACCATGGCAGCCACGTTTTAAGACGTCTGGCGGTTGCCATTTTGGTATGTTTTTCCACCAGGAGACAAGCGGTGACCCCCTGTTTTCTGCCCTTTGGTCTGACTTTTCATGTTGTTCAGTTGTCTGTAACTATTTTCATGAGCACTTATCTTTCAATAAATAGTTCATTTTGGTGGACTGTCCTTTCAATGCCTCCTTATGCTGAATGTTCATTTTGCAAATGACATTTTCCTCCAACCTTAAAAGAGTTAAGATGGCTATCAACAATCCCTCAAAAGGGCGGCAGCGAAAAGAAATATTCTATTCCAACCAATTCCAAACCAAAGAACATGAAAAACAATTCTCTTTGGTCATGCAGTGAAAAGTTGTGAGGGAAAGAAAGGTTAATCTGAAGCCCGGGGAGATCAATAAATTCCAAGTGGAGCTTAATAGACGAGGACGGGAAGCTACCCAGCCACATTCAGTTTGACCTTTGTCAAAGAATTTTATGCCAATGTCACTAACTTTGAAGCACCCACCTTCCTGAGCTATGTGAGGGGGAAAAGGGTGTCATTTGGTGCCGACACCATTAATGAATTCCTCGGCACCCAATTGGTTAGAGATGCAGAGTGTCAGTTCTCACATATAGATGTTGAAGGAGTTTAGCCTGCAAAGCTCCTGGGAGTACTCAACTAAGTAGGAGAACACTTTCATAAGCATACCAACAAGCGAGGTTCCCTCCATCCTCTAGCCAGATTTTGGTCATCCAGTACACACCAACATCTCTCCATGATCCCACGTCTTAAATCTCACATAGGGTCGGGCTAACATCTTTTATACCATCCTTTCCTGTTGAGTGATGGACATCGGCCATTTTTTGCCAACGAGAGTGAGAGGTGTGCCAATGTCGCTGGCAAGGCCACCCTTCTCTGTCACCCATCTATGTGTTTTGGCAGGGGTGAATACCTATACACCTCCTTTGGAGAGGCCCAAACAGGAGTTTGACTATGCATACTTCCATACATTCTGCTCGGTTGCTCCTCAACTCCGATAGTGACATCAACCACAAGTCGAGCCTCAACCAGAATCAACCCCAACGTTTGACATGAGGTTGCAAGCTTCGGAGGCCAAAATAGATAATCTTCAGCTATTGGAACCCCAAATGTAGGCCCTATACCATATGGGAATGGCGAACACAAAAATGCTCAGGGGCATCTCACATACGATTCCAGAGCTATACACTCCATCAGTTGAGGAGTTTGCAACTACAGTTGCATGGCCTGGGGCCAGGCTACTTCTGCAGGAGGAGGTGGAGCACCAGTTGTGGGAGATGAGTCTGAAGCTGAGGAGGAGGAGGTTAAAGATGATGATGAGGAGGTAGAGCTAGTTGGAAATGACGAGGATGATGCTTAGTGTTGGAGAGTTTCACCTTTTGCAGAACTTTTTTTGAAGGATGATGCTTTTAAAAAACTATAATCTAAAAGCATAAATTAAACTCAGGATTACCCACAAAGCAAGTCATGCAAAAAGTGAGTCTTGAATTTAATTTATGCTTTTAAATTCTAGTTTTTAAAAGCATCATCCTGTAAAACAAGTCATGAAACTCTCCAACACTAAGCATCATCCTCGCCACCTCTAACTAGCTCTCCCTATCATCATATTCAACCTCCCCCTCCTCCTCAGCTTCGAACTCAGCTCCAGTAGCTGGTACTCCACCTCCTCATGCAGAAGTGACCAGGGCCCCAGGCCATGCAACTGTAGCTGCAAACTCCTTAGCTGATGAAGTGTTTAGCTCTGGAATCATATGTGAGATGCCCCTGAACATTTCTGCATTCGCCATTCCCATCTGGTATAGGACCTGCATTTGGGGTTCCAATAGTTAAAGATTATCTATTTTGGCCTCCAAAGCATGCAACCTCATGTCAAATGTTGGGGTTGATTCTGGTTGAGGCTCGACCTGTAGTTGATGTCGCTACCGGGGTTGAGGAGCAACCGAGCATAATGTATGGAAGTATGCATAGTCAAGCTCCTGTCTAGGCCTCTCCAGAGGAGATGTATAGGTATTCACCCCTGCCAAGGTGCATAGATGGGTGACCAGAGAAATGTAGCCCAGGGTGGCCTTGCCAGCAGCATTGGCACACCTCTGAACCTCGTCGACAATAAAACGGCCAATGTCCATCACCCGGCTAGAAAGGATGGCATAAATAATGTTGGATCGACCCTCTGTGAGATAGAGACGTGGGAGCATGGGGAAATGTTAGCGTGTACGAAGGATAACCAAAATCTAGCTAGAGGATGGAGGGAACCTCACCTGATGGTACCATTATGAAAGCGTTATCCCACAAAGCAGAGTACTCTCAAGAGCTCTGCAGGCTCAACTCCTTCAACATTTATATGTGAGAACTGATACTTTGCATCTCTAGCCAACTAGGTGTCGAGGAATTCATTAATCGTGACATCAAATGACACCCTTCTCCCCCTCATATAGCTCAGGAAGGTGGGCGCTTCAAAGGTAGTTGGCATTGGCATAAAATATTTTGACAAATGTCAAACTAAATGTGGTTGGGCAGCTTCCCAGTCCTTTCCATCCTTGTCTACAAAGCTCCACCTTATAATTCATTGATCTCCCCGAGCTTCAGATTAATCTTTCTTTCCACCACAACTTTTTGTTGCATGACCAAAGAGAATTGTTTTTAATGTTCTTTGGTTTGGAATTGGCGGGAATAGAATATGTCTTTTCTGCTTGTGCCCTTTTGAGGGATTGTTGATAGTTGTCTTAACTCTTTTTGTGTTAGAGGAGGATGTCATCTACAAAATGGATATTCAGCATACGGAGGCATTTCAAGGTTAGCATTGAATGGAGAGAGTCCACGAAAATGAACTATTCAGTGAAAGATAAGTGCTCGCAAAAATAATTACAGACAACTGAACAACAAAGCAAAATGAACAACCCTAAAAGTCATACCAAAGGGCGATAACAGGGAGTCAATGCCTGGCGGACCACCACTAGCGCCAGACGCCAACCATTCTAGAGGCTCACTGCCTAGCAATACGTAGAGATCGTCGGACGCCACGAAGAACTTCTCTTCTTCTTTCTAGGTCTCGTGTGGCGGTGGATGGCTTCCTCCGAGCGCCACTTTTGTTGATGTGGCAAGTTGGCCCTTTATCTTCTTGTTTTCGCGAGGGAAACTCATCTTGTACGTTTTGGAGCTCGAAATACACGTTTGGAGAAGCTTGGAGGCCTACTAGGGCTTGTGGGAACACTCTCTTCTTTCTCCTTGTATCTTCATCTTCTTCCACCTTCATTTTGTAAGCTTGTGCTCTCCATGACAATGAGAGCCAAACCATTTTGTTGGGGTTAGATGTATAGCCGTTGAAACTCCCATGTATTTGTGAATGTATTTATCTTCTTGTTTTCGCGAGGGAAACTCATCTTGTACGTTTTGGAGCTCGAAATACACGTTTGGAGAAGCTTGGAGGCCTACTAGGGCTTGTGGGAACACTCTCTTCTTTCTCCTTTTATCTTCATCTTCTTCCACCTTCATTTTGTAAGCTTATGCTCTCCATGACAATGGAGAGCTAAACCATTTTGTTGGGGTTAGATGTATAGCCGTTGAAACTCCCATGTATTTGTGAATGTTTTGAATATATACATGCTTCTTCTATTAATTGCTAGTATCTTTGTTTCTTTACTTAATGTTTGTTTTGTTTTGACCATTTATTGCATGATATTTGGGTCATTAGGTATTAGGAAATATCTTTTGAAACCTAGACTTAGAACAAGATATCTAATAGAACTAGTATCTAGGAATGGAGCTTGACCCATTAGTTGTCAACCCTAATTCATAAAGCGGGTTCACTTATTTGGGGATTCAAGGAATTGATTCTCAATAAGGAAACATAAGCTCATTCAACTAAGGGATTAGGGTTTGAGTAGACTTGTGGATTGACAACAATAATTTAATGGAGAAGAGTTTGAGTGTTTTATATGCATGAGAGTGAAGTCGGTGAAATCTAACCAAACAATATCAATCCATTGCATTTCTAGTTTTTTCCATACTTTTAAATATCCAAGTTCATTTTTTATCGTTTATGCACAAATTTACTTTCTTGCATATAATCTCAAATTATGGATTCATTCTTTAATTTAAATTATTTATTAATTGCGCGATTATTTGGTATTACACGAGTCTCTTGGGAAACGATATCCCAGTCTTACCGGTTACTACTTGCACAATGTGGTACGTTTGTCAAAGTCTTAACAATATCCATGCTCAGATCAAACCTTTTAAATGTTGAAATGGCTTCGGATAGAGGCATCTGAAAATTTTCTGCCATTCAGATTCACACACTTGCATTGATATCGTTCACAGGGGTGATTTCAAGGACCATATATACACTTAAATATAGTTTCAATAAATTAATCTCCTATGACTGACTATTATTCATTCAGCATATTTTTATGGTGGCTAATTATTGTGGCAACTGGTTAGCTAAGGAGGGTGCCATGCATGATGAAACCTAATCCGTGTAGACTGTTCCATCATGTCAGCTTTAATTGCTTCTTTGGGCAAATGTAATGGAGTCTTTATTAGAAGTTAGCTTGCTTCTTTACTTTTTCAGATGTAAAGTACCAACTACCCACCCACCCCCTAAAAAAATACAGCGAATGTACCTGGCCAATACTTGCAGCAGCTATAGGTTCATAATCAAAACTAATTAATTTTGATGACCAACCAGGACCTAACTCAGCATCTAAAACTTGATTAAGCTGGCTCTTTGGCATCACGTCTGCACCTTGACGGACAATTTCTAATGCAGCCAGAATCTGCAGACAAAAAATTAAGAGTTTACATTTAAAGTCAAATAAAAGTATAAACAAAAGTAGTTTACTGATTCCTCAATGCAGAATATTTTTTAGCAGCTAATACGGCAATCATAACCACAATAAAAAGTCAGAATAGTAACAGTTTCACAACTTAATTAGCAAGTCTGGGATGACAAGCACCATTAACCATCGAAAATATAATTATGGCAAATTTCCTAGTTAGAGGATTTTTATCCATTAACCAGACTTAGGCAGTTATTTGCTATCAAAATCTGCACTTTTGAGATCTGTCTAATCCAAATGAAAAAAGAAGCATGTCTGACTGCTGACGACATGACATGTGATCCATGTCCAAGTACATCATATATAGTTATGCTGTACTGAAGCAAACACTAAAAGCCTATTTAAAAACAATGAAATTAATCCACTAAATACACTAAGCACATGAGATATCACTGAATTTATTCAGCAGCAACTCTTTCCTTGCTTAAATATTTGAAAAAAAAACAATATCCTTGATTATATAACATAAATAGTTTACTTTAATACAATTTCATCATTCAAATTTCTGTTCTTTTCTACCTTGGGAAGTTTGAGAATGTGCAGAGAAGACTAGTAAAAGTCCAAGCTAAGAGAGGAGATCAAAAGGGGGTAGCTCTATCACTAGAGGTACTAAGATAGGGGAAACCAATAAAATCTATAAGTGAAACCATTCAGTATTTAGAGACTGATGGTTTGTCTGTGAACATGATTCACACCGGAACACTATACCCAATGAAAAAGATTGGAAGTTGTTTCTACTAAATTAAATGTCCCCTGCTTAGATTTTTATCACTGGAAATAATATAGCAATGAGTTTCAATTCAATTAAATGCACCCTTAGTACTCAACTTCAGCTAAAATAGGAAGACATCAACAAACAACCCAACTCATCATCATCAAGACACCATATATATGAGAGATGCACATTCAAGATAAATATGTGCACGTCATACCAACTAGATAAGGCTCCTCTAAAGTAACATTGCCTTTAAACCATGCAACGTGTCTCCATCCTTCACTTAATTAAAAGAGAACTGTAATCTTAACCTGCTAAATATATTGCAAGGATAAATTCATAAAGAGACCCCTACTTAACACTCTAGAGACAATCAGACCTAAGATGAGCCTTTTAGATACCAATTAAGCTGCAAGCATAAGAGGCAAGTCACATTACCGGAGCAGGAACAAGAGATTCATCTTGTATACTCAACATCTGCCCAATTTTAAGCGCCGCTCCACGCATTCTACACAGTGCAAGAGCCAAACGTTCCGCATTTTTTTCAGACAAAAACGGGGAAAGTGCAGATTGGTTGCCTTGCGAAGTAGGCGTACCAAAGGCAAGCCTCTTTGCAGATTCCTGAAGTGTCCCCCACGCAAGACCTGCTCCTAAACCAGCAAACCTACAAGCGGATGATAATAACAACAAACAAATGACTTAGAAATGGTAAATGCGATTCATCACAATCCACAGCAGCGAAAGCAACGAATCATCTCCCAGTGATGAATTGTAAATGAAATCAAACAACACTAACCCGAGAGCCCTAGAAAATGGAGTTGCGGGAACCTTCCTCTCCCGCGGCCTTCGTTTCCTCAACGGCGGAGGAGGTGCCACTTCCCCACTCACACCTCGATTAACCGTTTCAGAAGAAGTCACAACCTCACTCTTCTCTTCCTCCGCAGCACAAACATTTGCATCGGAAGCTTGCGGATGATATGCGTCGGAAGGAGAATGGACAACACCATCATCGTCTGTTATTGGTGTTGTAGTTGTCGTCGTCGGTGTTGACTCGGATTGAGAAGGATTACCGTCGGTGAAAAAAACAACGGAACTAGACGGCGTATCAGCATGGTGCGGTGTAGGGTTTGCGGAGGGTGAAGAGTTGGGAAATTGGCGAAGGTTTCCTTTGGTTAGGCCGGTGAGATCGGTGGCGGAGAGGAGGGTTTTCTTGATTAGGGTTTGGAAATCATCGGTTGTGGCGGGTAAAGAGCGTTTGGCGAATTCATTAGCAATTAGGGAGACACCGTTGAAGAGTCTGGTGAGGTCCCTGAAGAAAGAACCCATTATTACTTTCTTAAAACATTCAGAATCGTCATTTCATGTTGCATTGAGTAGTGAGTCTATTCACTACGGAGGCAATGCAAGTTTAGTGGCTCCTTTTGAATTCATGTGCTCAAACCAAACACGTGTACGTGGCCTCTGTCTCCTCCATCGAAATATGGAAGGAATTTTTTTTTTTTTTTTATGAGTTATTACAACTATCTTCCTCGTCTTCTCATCTTCCATATAACAACTTTTTTCTTTAGCTGCGTCTCGGACTTAATTTGAAGCTATTAGTTAAATTGAACACAAATAACCATATCAAATGAAATTTAATATTTTAAATTTGTAAATATAATCCATGTTAAAGTGATACTTCAAACAAACTAAACTTTGAAAAACTCCAAAAATATATTTCTAAAAGTGACAAATTAAGGTAACAATAAATGATATCCGATGACAAAATAAATAAGCAAGACACAAAGCAATGCAACTCTAAGATCACACCAACCTAACAGCCTTTTCAAACTTTCACGAAGGAAACAATGCATGAACCAATTTCACCTTACTATATTGTTATGAAACTCGAGTCCTTTGCAAGTTCACAAGACCCAACAAGTTCTGATAAGAAAATATAGAAAATAGCGTTCTGCATTCACTTCATATTGAAGAAAATGAAGAGATGAGTAATGAATTATGAAATTGATAATCCCATGTTATTTTAATAAGATCAAATTTAGATTTTTATAATTTAGAATTCTACAAAATTCTCAACAACTCATTTTTTTATCAAAATCCAAATATATGTTTGATTATATTGGAAATACACCTGTCTATAGGTTGAATTATGTCTACATTCCAAGTTAATTCACACTAAATATCTTTTAATCTCCACTAGCATTTAAAACATAAATGATTCATCTTCTTGATTTTTTTTTTGTTTATCTCCCATGTTATCATTCAATTACTTAATTATATATATATATATATAATATAATAAAAATTACAAAGAAAACTCATTTTTCAAAATTATACCATTTTTTCCTGAAGGACATTCTCCCTAAAATGTCATGAGTAAGTTTCTTCCGATAGAAATATACTAGGATCAATATTTTTTATTGTATTTCCTTTTTAGAATAAGAAAATGTAAATATCATTTAATATCAAAGAGACATTTCATGAAAATTATTCCTCATGTTGAATGGTCAAAACAAAAATATTTACACTGTCATCAAAAAAATATCTTTATTATTAATTTTTTCCTTCCATTTCCATTCTCCCGACAACTATTTTTGTTTATTTATTTCTCTTTTTCTCTTTTCTTCTATATTATTTTTCTTAAATTGTCTTCTCCTTCAACTCTTATTTCTCTCGACTCATTCTCTTTAATTACTTTTTCTCTCAACTTCACTTCAATTCCTTCTCCTCTCAACTCCTTTTCTTTTATTTATTTTTCTTCAAAAAATTTCTTTTCTACTTGCTTTGTGTTTCTTTTTCTCTTTATCTCTCTCATCACAATTAAAACAAAGCATGTCTTTTCTAAATATTCATCAAATATTTTTTTTTATCTTTATAATATGCTCTTTCTTTTCTTTCATTATTCTCTCCTCATAATTAACTTTCAAATTTCTCTCCATTTATGAAACAAAATCATTAACAAACAATTAGTGATATGCATTGAGTTCAAGAGCACTTTTAACACAAATATCTCTCATAAGTCCAATAATAAATTTTGAAAGTAAAAAAACAAAAAAAATCTCACTGAATACTAATTTTCGAAATGATGCCACATTCAGAAAACATGATAAAGTGGATGATAAGTTATGAGATTGATTCAAATTTCTATCAAAATTCACACATGTGCCTTATTGCATTACAAGTAAACCCATTTATAGGCTTAAATGTGTAAGACCTTCTACATTTCACATTAATTCATTATAAATAACTTTTAACCTCCATGGTTAATAAAAGAAACCACATTATCAAATACCATATTGGATGGGTTTAGTGAGTCAATAGATGAATTTGTCTCTTTCAAGTCCCCTGAGACAGACCGTTTGTTTGGCATAAACTAGTAATAAGGTGAACTTCTCAAATAATACATTGTACAAACTTATATTCACTATAAGAAAATCGTTATTTATGGATGAAAATTATCCGTAGTAATAGAAAATATTTGTTTATAATTTAAGTTTATTGACGGTAAAAATCTATTAGTACAATAATCGTCAATAAATTTTACTGATGGATTGCGAAATTCATCGATAATTACTAACAACAACAAATATGTCGATAAATATACATCGGTAATTATCAACAAATTCTAACCATTAGTAGATGTTGCGATTTGATCTTCTTCTTTTACCTTTTTTTTTATATTCTTCCTTCCCTTTCATTATTGTGTCTACCACCTCAAATCCTCCTCCTCATTTTCTCCTCCTCTTCCTCTTCTTCATCTTCATCTTCCTCCTCCTCCACCTCTTCCTCTAACTTCAAACGCTACTATCGTTGTGCATTTGTTGCCACCACTTTTGACTTCTCCTTTTTTTCCTCTCCTTTTTCCTTCTCTTCTTCTTCACTCTTTATTCTCACTCATTTCTCCTTAATATATAAAAATCATATTAGACTTGGCAAAAATTTGTGGATCATTTTACCAATGGGGGGTAGTACTGCAAATAATGTAGTTGTAAGTAGTTCATATTTTGCATCTTAAATAAATTTATATTCTTACATGTTTGAATAGAATTTAGTATCTTGTGTATATTTTATAATTATAATAACGTGATATGATTTTAATTTCACAAAACAAAGAAAGTGGACAAGACATGCCAACATCACGAGGAGGATCTTCATTTGATAGTAATTTCCATAGAGTTTGACATTTTATTCTATTAGATACAATATGTTCAAATTGACATATGTGTTGCATATACATTATGTTGAAATTGACGTATATGTTTGATTCCTTCTTCCCACCTTTTTCTTATATTTCCTTTATTTTTAATGGTTATATGATGTGTTATAGATTATAGTCAAAGATTAGAGTGTTATACTAATTTTGATGCATTTGGATACTAGTTTTATTAAAAAAGTGATAAGGTTAACTTGTTATATTATATATTTTAACTATAAGATAAATTTATAATTGCTATTATTATTATTTAAAACAATTTTAAATAAAATAGGTAAATTATGAACTAGAAAATTATTGAAAAGTAATTGAATATATATTTTTTTTAATTTTGAAAAATTTAATAGAAAATTAAAAAATTAAAAAATTGTACTATATTTTATGGCGGCTTTTTATATTAAAAGATAAAAATGAATGTTGTTACACTTTTAAACAGTACAAAAAATGCTAAATGAAAATGAGAATAAAAATGTATTTGTGGCGGCTTTTAGCCGCTAATAAACTTTTTTCTTTTCTAGCAAATTTACTAGCATTTAAAATATTTTTGTCACAAATCATTTTTTACATATGTAGATTTAATGGTAATTTTAATTGTTATAAATTTAATTTGTAGTGGTTTTTAACCGCTACAATTTGTAATTTAAACTCTCAAAAATATCATATATTTTTGTAGTGTCATGACATTCAAGGAACAAATGTACTTAAAGAACAAGTGAATGGGATCATTTTAAGGAGTTTTTTTTTTAAGTTTTCTTTGTAATTTTTATCTTTTAATTGAATGTAGGAAATAATGAATCAATGGTTCATATCATAGGGATTAAATGTAATATTAGTGGATATTAAAGAGTACTTATTGTGAATTAGTGTAAAATTCATATGGTCTTGGCCAATTCTTCTTATAAAGGGATGCGAGATGTGCTTAGTACAATTAGGGATGACAACGAGGTGGGACACGAAGGAGTCTCGCTATCTCATACTTATCTCTAGACAAAAAAAGACAAAAAAATAAAATAATAATTATCCACGTACTCAAACGTAACCCGTATCATTTCTTAGTATTTCAATATCAATTAATTAATTTTTATAAAATAATAAAAAAGTACAATAAATAAAACATAATAATACCAAATATTCAAAATTAAAAAAGGATGGTGTACCGTACCTAGCCAAACTCGACCAAGTAAACAGTGTGCATATCGAGACCGCCGAGTTAGCACTTCACATCACCAACATAAGCCACCTAGGCAAGTAGTCGGTCGAGACCGACTACTCGAG
>Ga0099822_1006664_pt1 | contig 15024 bp, 8 predicted proteins | sample CowpeawhiteBW_FD_76839 | JGI IMG/M metagenome (GOLD analysis project Ga0099822, IMG submission 76839) | Root nodule microbial communities of legume samples collected from California USA - Cow pea white BW | ecosystem: Host-associated > Plants > Roots > Nodule | place: USA: California | collected...
ACCGGATGAAGGACATCATCATCACCTCGGGCGGCAAGAACGTCACACCCTCGGAGATCGAGAACCAGCTCAAATTCTCGCCCTATGTCTCGGACGCGGTCGTGATCGGCGACAAACGGCCGTATCTGACCTGCCTGATCATGATCGACCAGGAGAACGTCGAGAAATACGCCCAGGATCACGACATCCCCTTCACCAATTACGCGAGCTTGTGTCGCGCCCGCGAGATCCAGGACCTGGTCCAGCGCGAGGTCGAGACGGTGAATGCCGGCTTCGCGCGCGTCGAGACCATCAAGAAATTCCATCTGATCGAGCGCCAGCTCACGCCGGAAGACGAGGAACTGACGCCGACCATGAAGCTGAAACGAAGTTTTGTGAACAAGCGCTACGCGGCCGAGATCGACGCGATGTACGGCGAGCGCGCGGTCGCGCAATCCGTCATGCGCGAGCAAATGGCGAAGGCGTGAGTAAGGCCCGGCCCTTCGCTCAACACGGGCCATCGAAGGAGGAGACTGCAATGTCGAAATCGCTGAAAGCGCTGGGCCTTGCGGTGAGCGCCCTGGCGCTGACCTGCCTGCCGGCCGCGGCCCAGACCAAGGTCACCAACGAGGGCATCTCGCCGACCGAGATCGTGATCGGGACGCATCAGGACCTCTCGGGCCCGATCAAGGTCTGGGGCGTTCCGGTGTCCAACGGCATGAAGATGGCGGTGGAGGAGATCAATGCGAGCGGCGGCATCAACGGCCGCAAGCTCAAGATGATCCTGGAAGACAACGGCTATGATCCGAAGAAGGCCGTGCTGGCCTCGCAGAAGATGGTCGAGCGTGACAAGATCTTCGCCATGATCGGGCCGATGGGCTCCCCGACCGTGCTTGCCGCGCAGGATATCCTGTTCGACGCCGGTGTGCTGCAACTGTTCCCGCTGACCGCAGCCGAGCTCACCTTCAAGTTCGATCCGAGCAAGCCGCAGGAGCGGCTCAAGTTCAACAACCTGCTGCCCTACGTCGAGAGCACGCGCGCGGCGCTCAAATACATGATGGACTGGAAGAGCTTCAAGAAGCCCTGCGTCATGCATCAGGACGACGAGTACGGTAAAAACGTGCTCGACGGCTTCAACCAGCAGCTCGCGGCGATGAAGGTGCAGCCCGCCTCGATCACGAGCTACAAGCGCGGCGCTTCCGACTTCTCCGCGCAAGTCGCCAAGATGAAGGCCGATGGCTGTGATCTCGTCGTGCTCGGCACGGTGATCCGCGAGACCATCGGCGCGATGAGCGAGGCCAGGAAGCTCGGTTGGGATGTGACGTTCCTCGGCGCCACGCCGACCAACGTGCTCGAAGTGCCGACGCTGGGCAAGGAGGCGGTGGAAGGGCTCTATGCGGCCTCGGGCTTCGAAATTCCCTATGAGGACACTGCCAAGGGCAAGGTGAAGGACTGGCTCGCCAACTACAAGAAGATGTTCGGCACCGAGGCCAATACGCAGGCGATCATCGGCTATAATGCCGTGATGACCTTTGCCTTCTACGCGCAGAAGGCCGGCAAGGACCTCACCGGGCAGAAGATGCTGGACTCCCTCGAGTCGGGTGACAAGTTCCTCGACATCTTCAACTCGCCGCCGACCAAGTTCTCCAAGACCGATCACCTCGCCAACACCATTACTCAGGTGCAGCAGGTCAAGAACGGCCGTTGGGTCCTAGTGAAGGACAATCTGATGTTCTGAGCGGTCGGCTCGGATCGAGTTACGGTGTCATTGCGAGGAGCCAAGCGGCCCGGCGTTCGGCCGGACCGCGGCCTCGATGACGGGAGCAGCGCCGACATATTCGCTGACGCCGTGCTGGTCGATCACGAAGGTCGGCCGAAAATTTCTGATGCCGGAATCCTCGATCATCGCCATGCGGCGGTTGTCGAGCATGAGCCAGCGGCCGTCGAGCCGCGCCGCGACGACGGCGTGATCCTCGCCGCCAAGTCGGTCGTGCAGGATGACAATCCGCAAATCTTCAGGTGCAACGCCGGCCTCTCGCAGCGCCACGAATTTCGCGATGGCATAGTCCTCGCAGTCGCCTGCGCCCTTGGCCAAGGTGGCGAGCGGCGCGGTCCATACGTCGATCTCGCCGTAAAGCGCGAGGTCACTGCCTGGGCGGATCGCAAGATTGACGGCGCGATTGATCTCGCCCAGCCTGGCGCGGCCCTCGCGCGCCCGGCCGGCAGCGATGATCGCAAGGAAGCGCAGCGCTTCCGGCGATCGGCAGCTTTCGCGATCATCGTCGCAGAGCGCCAAGCGCACAAGTTCGTCGGCAAGCTGGCCCCGTACACCGAGCCATTTGTCGTGCAGCCCGCCGTTGGTGAGCAGGGTGGTCGGCAACCCGAACGGCTCGGTTGATTTTCCGATCAACTCCGCCGGACCGGGTGTCAGCAGCGACGCGGCGTTGAGCTCGGCAGCCGGCGTGAGCCAGATCAGGCTGCAGACGAGCACGACGCCGCGCAGCGCGCGGGAACGAAGCGAGACCGGCATGTGACACCCCTGTCCGGGCATCGGCGAGGTGATTTAAACCCTGACGTGACTGGATCGTTCGCGCCGTCACGATGGAACACGATGTTTTGAATCTGCTTAAAAGCGATCGAATCGCGCAAAGGACGCTAAAGGCGGCCTCGTCGGTGTCCCGAAAACTTTATCGGTTTTGTGAACCCGTCCGGCGAACCTTTTACCGCCTGCCGGCGCCTTATCCTTGCTTTCTGGTTAATCCGGCGAAGCCGCATGGAATTGTACGATTTTGTAAGCCAATTCACAGCTTTAGCCGGAAACTTGGGCTCAAATCTCTTGTCGGATTTGAGAGAAAATAGAGGCAAGTAGAAATATGCCGGTCAATACCACGAATACGTGGCTCAATACTTATCTCAGCTCAGATCTCACCTCAAATTACCCGAAATCGAGCTCAAAATACACGGGATTTAGGGGCGGGAGCGGGATCGAAACTGCGGCCAGATCGCTATTGAGCAAAGACGGGATGGTTTCGCCAGATTCCGTCAGATGATATGCAAGCATAGTCGTTTGCATATTCTATAAATATTTCCCTTACATGCGGTGATCCGCGGTGAACTTTGTCGATAAATTCGACGGCTTCTTGCCGAGCCTGGACGCTCACACCCGGGGGCAAGTCCATGTCGACAGCATTTCGGGACATGCGCCGCTCGGCGCGATCGTCGTTGACGACGCGCAACTGCTGTTCACCGGCGCCTTCAAACGGTCCGGCCTCGATCTGGTCCTGTCGAAGGACGATCGCGAGCTGGTCCTGCACGACTACTTCAGGGGTGAAAAACGCGCGCCCTTGGCCTCGCCCGACGGCGCGCATCTCACCGGGGATATCGTCAACGCGCTCACCGGCTACACGCAATTTGCCCAGGCCGGCGGTGCTGTCGAACCACCGAAAGTCATCGGTCACGTCAGCAAGCTTGTCGGCAGTGCCACCGTAGTTCGCAACGGCGTCGCGGTCGTGCTGAACCAGGGCGATAACGTCTACAAGGGCGACGTGGTCCAGTCCGGAGCCAGCTCGACGCTCGGCATCACCTTCATCGACGGCACCGTGTTCGGTCTCGGGCCGAACGCGAAGATGGTGCTGAACGAAATGCTCTACGACCCGAACGGGTCGAACAATTCTTCGCTGCTGAGCCTGGTGCAGGGCACGATCTCGTTCGTCGCCGGCGCAACCGCCAAGCACGGCGACATGAAGGTGGATACGCCGGTCGCGACCATGGGCATTCGCGGCACGGCGGTGCTGGTCGAAATCGACTTCGATGTGCAGGGAACGGGCGGTGTACCGCCGGCCAAATTCCAGGTGCTGGTCGAGCCGGACGGTTCAACCGGCTCCTACATCCTGTTCGACAAGACGACGCTCAATCCGATCGCGACCGTCGATCAGGCCGGCACGCAAACCATCGTCAATGGTGCGGGCAGCGTCAGCTTCCTGTCCTCGGCGCAACTGTCGACCGATGCGCAGAAGCTCATCTCCGACGTCTTCGCGCTGAAGTTCACCGACAACACCAACCCCAACACCAAGCTTACATCGAACTTCACCGATTCGATCGTCCCGACCACGACCGGGTTTAAGCTCGTTGGGGGCGATATCGTGGTGCCGACGATCTTGTTGCTGACCTTTGTCAACGGCCCGGCGCAGGATGTCGCACCCAACGGCAACAACCATGTCGCCGGGGCGCCCGAGACCGTGACATCCAATGCCGCGTTCACGGAGCGGCCGGGGCTGACCCACAGCGCGTCGGCCGACACAGCGTCGAACGTGATCAGATGGATTGATGTCAATCTCGGCGATATACCGAGTGCAACGGTGAGCTTTACGTCGTTCACCTACCAGGACGCGGATCACAACGATGTCACCGCGTCGCTGACGGCCCAGCAACTCGCGGCCATCAAGGCGGTCGAGATCCCGCTGCTCGTTGAGCAGACTCCGCGCAACACCAACATCGGTTCCGCGACCTGGACCTATAGCCTGCCGGACAGCGCTTTCGATTTCCTGGCGGCTGGCGAGACATTGACGCTGACCTACACGGCGCGTGTCGATAACAATTACGCGCTTCTTAACGAGACCGCGTTCAAGACCTTCACCATCACGATTACCGGCGCCAACGACGTGCCGATCGTGACATCGCTGGCGCAGGCGGCCACGATCACCGAGACTCCATGGACGACCAATTCCGCCGCGGCGGATACGGCGCATGGGACGGTTACCGTCACCGATCCGGACCTGACGGACACTCACACGGTCACCATCACCGGCGTCACCGACTCCGGCGTCACCACCGGTCTCGCCGACCACGCAACGGTGCTGAGTTGGCTGTCGCTCGGGACACTCACCGATTCGACCGATGGCGTGACGGGATCGAGTTCCTGGACGTTCTCGGCCGCCGACAAAAGCTTCGACTACCTCGCGGCCGGCGAGACCCTCACGCTCACCTACACGGTTGAGATTGATGACCATCACGGCGGTGTGGTCACGTTGCCCGTCACGATCACGATCGTCGGCACCGATGACAAGCCGGTGATCACGTCGCCAACCCAGGCTGCGGCGATCACCGAAGCCCCCGGGGTGACCGGCTCGCTGCAGCCCGACGCCGCATCCGGCACGGTGACCTTCACCGACGTCGATCTCAGCGACACCCATAGCGTGACTGTCGCCGATGTGACCGAGTCCGGTGTCACCACGGGACTTGCCGATCGGGCGACCGTGCTGAGTTGGCTGTCGCTGGGGGCGCTCACCGATTCGACCAATGGCGTGACCGGGTCGCGCTCCTGGACGTTCTCGGCCGTCGACAAGAATTTCGACTACCTTGCTGCCGGCGAGACGTTGACGCTCGTCTACAGCATTCAGGTCGACGACCATCACGGCGGCGTCGCTACCGAGCCCGTCACCATCACCATCACCGGCACCAACGACCTGCCCGTCATCACGTCGGCTCCGCAGACGGCTGCGATCACGGAGATGCTGGATGCGACTGGTTCGCTGACGCCCGATGTGGCTTCTGGCGCGGTGACCTTCACCGACGTCGACCTCAGCGACAGCCACATTGTGAGCATCACTGGCCTGGCCAAGTCCGGGGTCACCACGGGCCTTGCCGACCAGGAGACGGTGCTGAGCTTGTTGTCGCTGGGCCCGCTGGCGGATTCGACCAATGGCGCAACGGGATCGAGCGCCTGGACCTTCTCGGCCGCGGACAACAATTTCGACTATCTCGCCGCCGGCGAGACGTTGACCCTCACTTACACGGTCGAGGTCAACGACCATCACGGCGGGGTGGTGACCCAGCCCGTCACCATCACCGTCACCGGCACCAACGACGCGCCCATTGTCACGTCGGCACCGCAGACTGCTGCTATCACCGAAATGCCGGACGGGAGCGGTTCATCCACGCCTGACACCGCTGAAGGCACGATCACCTTCACCGATCCCGATCTTAGCGACACGCACACCGTGTCCGTCGCCAGCGTAACCGAGACCGGGTCAACCTCCGGCCTCCCGGAGCAAAGCGTCGTGATGAGCTGGTTGTCGCTCGGCAACTGGAGCGATTCCACCGGCGGCGTGACGGGATCACGCGGCTGGACGTTCTCGGCTGCGGACAAGAATTTCGACTATCTTGCTGCCGGGGAGACCCTGACGCTTACCTACATGATCCAGATCGCGGACGATCATGGCGGCATGACCACCCAACCTGTCACGATTACGATTGACGGGTCCAACGACGCGCCGACACTTGCCGACCTTGGGACGGTCCTCGCTCCCGCGGCCGACGGCAGCTTCGGCGAACTCGCTGGCACGCTCCACGGGTCGGATGTCGACGACGGCGAGACCGCAACGCTGGTCTATGGTGCGCTCGATGCATCGCATCAGGCGACGAACACGGCGATTCAGGGCCTTTACGGATCGCTGACGGTGAATGCCGACGGCACCTATACGTATGTTCCCGACGCCGCCGCAATCAAGGCGCTCCCCGCGGGCGCCTACACCGACACGTTCGGCATTGAGACCACCGACGTTCACGGCGCCATGGGTACGAGCACGCTGACGATCGATATTCTCGGCGCCGGCGCCGTTCCGGTGCTCAACGTCGACAATCTCACCGTGACGCACGATGCCGTCAATGGCACCGACACGATTTCAGGTCTGACAGTCACGGATGCAGGAGCCAGCCCCAACGAGACCTTCACCCTGATGGCCGCGACGGCCAGCTCAGGCAGCAGCGTCGATCCTGCGTCCGACACAGGGAATCTGTCCCACGTCAACGCCACGCTGGCATCCGGCCTCACCTATCACGAAGGCGGCGATGCTCCGACCGACACTGTTACGATCTCGGTGGCCGACAGCCACGGCACAGATACAGTTAATCTGATTTTCAATGTCCAGCAGAGCCCGACTGCGCCGGTGACGTTGACGAGCACGACCGACAAGGATGTGCTGTTCGGCACACCGGGTCATCAGGATCAGTTCGTGTTCGCGCCGAACTTCAATCACGATGCGATCATGAATTTCACGCCCGGCCAGGACCATATCGATCTGTCCGCAGTCGTATCGACCGCCGACGCGGCCACCTGGTTCAACCAGCACGTTGCGGTCTCTTCGACGAATTCCGCGGACACGCTGATCACCATCGACGCCGCGGACACGATTACGCTGCACGGGGTCGCCAAGGCGAGCCTGTCGCAGAACGACTTCATTCTTCATATCGCCTGACCCGGCGTGCAGCGCCCTGCTATCGGCCCCGACCGCAAGCTCATCCCGCGGTGCACGCCTCGCGCCCGATTGGAACAAGCCCTCGCGCATGATATCCAGATCGGATGAAACGGCTGTGGGCGATACGGAGATGGTTCGCGCGGCGGTTCGGCTATGCCCGGCTGGCGTGCCTTGCGCTATTGGTCGGCAGCGCCGCGCTCCGCGTCTGGGATCCCGCCCCCGTTCAGGAGCTGCGGGTCAGGACATTCGATACCTTCCAGTTGCTCGAACCCCGGATCAAGACGGCGCGTCCCGTCACCATCGTCGATATCGACGAGAGGAGCCTCGCGGATCCCAAGCTCGGGCAATGGCCGTGGCCGCGGACGCGGATCGCCGACATCGTCACCAACCTGACTAGGCTCGGCGCGGTCGTGATCGCGTTCGATGCCGTGTTTTCTGAGCCGGACCGCCTCAATCCGGAAATCGCAGCCGATACGCTCGGCAATCTCGACGAGGAAATGCGCGCCAGGCTGCGGCAGTTGCCGAGCAATGACAGCATTCTTGCCGATGCCATCAAGAACTCCCGCGTGGTGCTCGGCGAGTCCGGTGGTCCTGACGTCCGCGCCGATCTCAACGAGAAGCTTCCCGTCACCGGCCTCGCCATGCTCGGCGAGGAGCCGCAGCGTTTCATGTTCCAGTTTCCCGGGCTGCTGCGCAACGTGCCGGTGCTGGAGGACGCGGCGGCCGGACGCGGCCTGTTCACGATCAGGCCCGAGCGTGACGGCATCGTTAGGCGGGTGCCGATGATCATGCTTGCGCAAGGCGTTACCATGCCGTCGCTGAGCTTCGAAATGCTGCGCGTCGCGAGCGGCTCGGACACCATCTTGATCAAGGCCGACGAGGCTGGCATCCAGAGCATCGGTGTCAGGGGATTTTCGATTCCGACCGATCGCAACGGCCAGCTCTGGGTGCACTATGCGAAGCGCGATCCTTCGATCTATGTCTCGGCCATCGACGTGCTGGAAGGGCGCGTCGCGCCGGACAGGATCGCGGGCAAGCTCGTGTTGATCGGCACCTCGTCGATCGGACTGAACGACATCAAGACGACGCCGGTGGTGCCGGCGATGCCCGGCGTCGAGGTTCACGCCCAGGTGCTGGAGAGCGCGCTGACCGGCGACGTGGTTTCGCAGCCGGGTTACGGCATCGGCGTCGAGTTCTTTGCCGCGCTGATCATGGGTCTCCTGGTCATCGCCTTCGCGCCGAAATTCGGACCGGTGACGCTGGTCGCAGTCGGCGGGTTGTTCGCATCGGTGCTGGTCGGCATATCCTGGTACTTCTACTCACAACACCGGCTGCTGATCGATTTCACCTATCCGCTGATGTCGACCACGGCGATCTATCTCACGCTGATCTTCTCCGCTTTCGTGCGCGAGCAGCGACAGCGCCGGCAGATCCGGTCGCAATTCGTGCAGTACATGTCGCCCGCGCTGGTCGAGCAGCTCGCGCAGTCGCCGGAGAAGCTGGTGCTTGGCGGTGAGGAGCGCGAGATGACCATCATGTTTTCCGACATGCGCGGCTTCACATCGATCTCGGAGACCTACAAGCGCGATCCGCAAGGCCTCACGGCACTGATGAACCGGTTTCTCACGCCGCTCTCGAATGCAATTCTTGCGCGAAAGGGCACGATCGACAAATATATGGGCGACGCCATCATGGCGTTCTGGAACGCACCGCTCGACGACAAGGACCACCAGATCAACGCCTGCGAAGCCGCGCTCGACATGCTGGAAAGCGTCGACGAGCTGAATCAGGTCCGCGAGCAGGAGGCGCGTGAAGGCGGTCACGTCTACGTGCCGCTCAACATCGGCGTCGGCCTCAACACCGGCACCTGCGTCGTCGGCAACATGGGCTCCGATGTGCGGTTCGACTATTCGGTCTTCGGCGACAGCGTCAATCTGGCATCGCGCCTGGAAGGGCAATCCAAGGAGTACGGCTTTCCCATCATCGTGGGATCGAAGACCGCGCTCGCCGTGAAGGACAAGTTCGCGATCCTCGAGCTCGACTTCATCATGGTGAAGGGCAAGAAGGAGCCCGAGGTGATCTATGCGATCGCCGGCCGCGAGGATGTGGCGAATTCCGGCCGCTTCCAGCGGCTGCGCAACCTGACCATCGAAATGCTCGCCTGCTACCGCACCCGCGACTGGGACGGCGCGCTCGCCGCGATCGAGCGCGGCCGCAAGACCGACGATGCGCGGGCGCTGCAACAACTCTACAGCCTTTATGAGGCGCGCATCATTGCCTTCCGGAAGGCGCCGCCGCCGGACGACTGGAATGGCGCGTTTGCGTTGCTGACGAAGTAGACGACGCAAACTCGCTGTCGTCCCGGCGAAAGCCGGGACCCATACGCCGCGGCTGAGGAAATAGGCACGCGGCCAGACGGCTTTCCAACAACACCCATTCGTGGTTATGGGTCCCGGCTTTCGCCGGGACGACGGTAGAGAGTTTTATTCCAGTCCGATCTGTGTCAGGTCCTGGAACCAGTGTTGCGCCTGGACGAACGTCTTCACCTTCGGCGACAGCGCGTGCGGATTGGTGTCGTGCACCACCCAGACCAGCGCCGCATCGTCGACGATCAGCGCGTGCGCCTGCGCCAACAGCTCATCTTGCTTGGCGGTGTCAAAAGTCTGCCTGGCCTCGTCGATCAGCGCGTCGACCTTCGGGTTCTTGTAGCCGCCCCAGTTCACCCCGACCGGCGCGACCTGGCCGGAATGGAAGAACCGCACGATGGCGTAAAGCGGATCCGACGTCACATAGGCGATGTTGTTGGCGGTGATGCCGGCGTTCATCTCGTCGGCCGCGCCCTTGCGCCAGTGCGTATATAATGTCTCGAGCTCGACCACCTTGAACTCGACGTCGATGCCGATCTCCTTGAAGCTCTGCTGCAGAAATTCGTTCATCGGCAGCGACAGCATCTGCCCGGTGCCGCCCTGCGCGATGATGAAGGTGGTCTTCAGCGGCTTGTCCTTCGAATAACCGGCTTCCTCCACCAGCTTCTTCGCGGTCGCGAGATCATATTTCAGATCGAAGGTCGGTTTGCCGAACCATGGGCTCGACGGATCGACCTGTCCCTTGGCTGGCTTCGCCAGACCATTCATCAAGCCGACCACGGCGTCGCGGTCGATCGCAAGGTTGAGTGCCTTGCGCAGGCGGATGTCGGCCCAGGGCGAGCACGGCAGCACGCTCAGGTGATAATTCCAGACATGCGGTGTGACGTTGTCGACAATCTTCATGCCGGCGGCCTTGAGCTGCGGCACGGCGTCGGGTGCCGGCGTCTCGATCAGATCGACCTGGCCGGCCAGCAGCGCGTTGGTGCGCGTCAGCGCTTCCGGCATCGGGATCAGGATCAACTTGTCGACCTTCGGAATGCGCTTCTTGTCCCAATAGTCGGGGTTCTTGGTCAGCTCGGCGAGCTCGCGCGGCACCAGCTTGGTCAGTTTGAACGGGCCGGTGCCGGACGGCTGGCTCGCGAACTTGTCCCAGTCCCTGCCGAGCTTGTCGTACTGCGCCGGGCTGGAGATCAGGAACCAGAGCATCTGATACGGAAAGAAGGAGTCGACGGTTTTGGTCGTGATCTCGATGGTCGAGTCGTCGATCTTGCGGTAGCCCGCAACCGAGGGCAGGCGGGTCTTCACCTGCGCGCTCTGCCGCTTGTCGAACTGCGGTGCCTTGTCATTCAGCACCTTATCGAGATTCCAGATCACAGCGTTGGCGTTGAAGTCGCTGCCGTCATGGAATTTGACGCCCTTGCGCAGCGTGAAGCGCCACTTGGTCTTATCGTTGTCATCGACCTTCCATTCGGTCGCGAGTCCCGGCACCAGCCTGCCCGGCCGGTCGGCAACGTCCATCTCCCAGGCGACAAGCGCATCGTAGATCGTGTAGGCGGTGAACTGATAGGCCCCGGCGCCACGGTCGGGCTGGCCGGTCGTGAGCGGGATGTCGGCCATCGAAATGCCGTAGCGCACAATGGATTCGGCGCGCGCTGGCGTCGCCGGCCAGCCAGCGGCCATGCCAAGCACCATTGCCGACACAAGGATCGAACTGCGCCCACGCATATGAATGGCTCCGCTCATTGAAAGTTGGAGCCAAGCCTGCAAGCATGGTGCCAGATTAGGCACCATCACCCTGTCTTGCCGCCAAGGTGGGAAGAAATGACGCGCCCAGCGGTTCTATGCCGCAGATTTATTCCCTTTGGCACAGGCATTGCATATGCTTGCCCAAGAAATAATCACGTGAAGTCGAGAAGGGATTGCTCACATGCGTAAGAAGACCAACGCGACAGCGGCGGCGATGGTGCTGGCGCTTGCATTCGCGGCAGGCGTGCCGGCGATTGCAAGTGGCGAGACTGTGCTGCGAATTGGCATGACGGCTGCCGATATCCCGCGCACGCTCGGCCAGCCCGACCAGGGCTTCGAGGGCAATCGCTTCACCGGGCTGACGATGTACGACGGGCTGACGATGTGGGACCTGTCGTCGTCGGACAAGGCGAGCGTGATGATCCCCGGCCTCGCCACCGAGTGGAAGGTCGACGACGCCGACAAGACAAAATGGATTTTCAAGCTGCGGCCGGGCGTGAAATTCCATGATGGCAGCGACTTCAATGCCGATGCCGTGGTCTGGAACGTCGACAAGGTGCTGAAGCAGGATGCGCCGCAGTTCGACCCGAGTCAGGTCGGCGTCACGGCCTCGCGCATGCCGCCGCTGGTTTCGGCGCGCAAGATCGATGACATGACGGTCGAGTTGACCACCAAGGAGCCGGACAGCTTCCTGCCGATCAACCTCACCAACCTGTTCATGGCGAGCCCGACGAGGTGGCGGCAATTCTACGACAAGGCCGAAGGCGCCGACGCCAAGGCGAAGTCGCAAGCAGCCTGGGCCGCGTTCGCCAGGGATGCCTCAGGCACCGGTCCCTGGAAGATGTCGAGCTTCACCCCGCGCGAGCGGCTCGAATTGGTGAAGAACGAGAATTACTGGGACAAGGCGCGCGTGCCGAAGGTCGACAAGATGGTGCTCTTGCCGATGCCGGAGGCCAATGCGCGCACCGCGGCACTGCTGTCGGGGCAGGTCAACTGGATCGAGGCGCCGGCACCGGATGCGGTGCCCGAGATCAAGCAACGCGGCTTCAATATCTACTCCAACGAGGAGCCGCATGTCTGGCCGTGGCAGTTCTCGCGTGTCGAGGGCTCGCCGTGGAACGATATTCGTGTCCGCAAGGCCGCCAATCTCTGCGTCGATCGCGAAGGGCTGAGTGAAGGTCTGCTTGCGGGTCTGATGGTGCCGGCCACCGGCACGTTCGAGCCCGGCCATCCCTGGCGCGGCAAGCCGACCTTCCAGATCAAGTATGATAAGCCCGCCGCGCAGAAGCTGATGCAGGAGGCGGGCTACGGTCCGAACAAGAAGCTGACGGTCAAGATCCAGACCTCGGCGTCGGGGTCAGGGCAGATGCTGCCGTTGCCGATGAACGAATATCTGCAGCAGGCTTTGGCCGAATGCTACTTTGATGTGCAGCTCGACGTCATCGAATGGAACACGCTGTTCACCAACTGGCGGCGCGGCGCCAAGGATCCGTCGGCCAACGGCGCCAATGCGATCAACGTCACCTATGCGGCGATGGATCCCTTCTTCGCGCTGGTGCGCTTCCTGCAGTCGGGCATGGCGCCGCCGGTGTCGAACAATTGGGGCTTCGTCAACGATCCGAAGTTCGATGCGCTGGTGAAGAAAGCCCGCGAAACCTTCGATCCGGTTGCGCGCGACGCGGCACTCGCCGAGCTGCATGCGGCCGAGGTCGACGATGCGGCGTTCCTCTTTGTTGCCCACGACGTCGCGCCGCGTGCGATGAGCCCAAAGATCAAGGGTTTTGTGCAGCCGAAGAGCTGGTTCGTCGACTTCTCGCCGGTCACGATCGTGCCGTGAGGCTGGCGGCATAAATCGATGTCCCCTCTCCCCTTGTGGGAGAGGGGAGCTTCGCGAAGCGAAGCCGGGTGAGGGGTTGTCTCCGCGGGTCGGACCTCTCATTTCCCGAATTCACGCTCCGCGGGGACAACCCCTCATCCGGCGCGCATGTCATGCGCGCCACCTTCTCCCACAAGGGGAGAAGGGAAGAAGCGAGTAACTCGTGTTCGCCTACACCGCCAGACGAATCGTCTACGTCATTCCGATCGTGCTCAGCGTTGCGCTGGTGTGCTTCCTGCTCGTGCACATCACACCGGGCGATCCGCTGGTCGCCGTGCTGCCCGCTGACACATCCCAGGAGCTCGCCGCACAACTGCGCTCGGCCTACGGCTTCGACCGCCCGCTGCCGGTGCAGTTCGGGCTGTGGCTGTGGCGCGCGCTCCATGGCGATCTCGGCAATTCGATCGCAACCGGCCGGCCGGTGCTGACCGAGGTGGTGCGCGCGGTCGGCAACACCGTGATGCTGGCGATCGCGGCGGCGATCATCGGCTTCACGCTCGGCCTGCTGTTCGGCCTGATCGCCGGCTATTTCCGCGATACCTGGGTCGACAAGGTTGCGACCTCGGTTGCGATCGCCGGCGTGTCGCTGCCGCATTACTGGCTCGGCATGCTGCTGGTCATCATCTTCTCGGTGCAGCTCAACTGGCTGCCGGCGGTCGGTGCCGGCCCCGGCGGCTCCGGTGCCTGGGCATGGGATTGGGAGCATCTGCGCTATCTCGTGTTGCCGGCGATCACGACCGCGGTGATTCCAATGGGCATCATCACCCGCACCGTGCGCGCGCTGACCGGCGATATCCTAAGCCAGGATTTCGTCGAGGCTCTGCGCGCCAAGGGGCTGCGCGAGACCGAGGTGTTCCGCCATGTCGTCAAGAACGCCGCGCCGACCGCGCTCGCCGTGATGGGCCTGCAACTCGGCTACATGCTCGGTGGCTCGATCCTGATCGAGACGGTGTTCTCATGGCCCGGCTCGGGCCTGTTGCTGAATTCCGCGATCTTCCAGCGCGATCTGCCGCTGCTGCAGGGCACGATCCTGGTGCTGGCCTTGTTCTTCGTGCTGCTCAATCTCCTGGTCGACATCGCGCAGGCCGCGATCGACCCGCGCATCAAGCGGAGCTAGGCGATGAGTGCGATGACCGATGCCGCACTGCAGGCCGCGCCCGCGACGAAAGCGCGCGGCTATTGGTCGACCGTCGCGCGCCGCATCACCCGCGACAAGGTCAGCATGGCCTGCGCCATCGTCCTGGTGCTGATTTTTGCATCAGCGCTGCTCGCGCCCTGGCTTCATCTCGCCGATCCCTACCAGGGATCGATGATCCGCCGTCTTCGCCATATCGGCGCGCCCGGCTACCCGCTCGGCACCGACGAGCTCGGTCGCGACATGCTGGCGCGGCTGATCTATGGCGGACGGCTGTCACTGATCGTCGGCATCCTGCCTGTGATCCTCGCCTTCGTGATCGGCACCTCGCTCGGCCTCGTCGCCGGATATGTCGGCGGCAAGCTCAACACCGCGATCATGCGCACGGTCGACGTGTTCTACGCCTTCCCCTCGGTGCTGCTGGCGATCGCTATTTCAGGCGCGCTCGGCGCCGGCATTGTCAACTCGATCGTGTCGCTCACCGTCGTGTTCGTGCCGCAGATCACGCGCGTGGCGGAGAGCGTCACGACCGGCGTGCGCAACATGGATTTCGTTGAGGCCGCGCGCGCGTCGGGAGCGGGACCATTCACCATCATGCGCGTGCACATGCTCGGCAATGTGCTCGGCCCGATCTTCGTCTACGCCACCGGACTGATCTCGGTGTCG
>Ga0099822_1006667_pt1 | contig 15020 bp, 4 predicted proteins | sample CowpeawhiteBW_FD_76839 | JGI IMG/M metagenome (GOLD analysis project Ga0099822, IMG submission 76839) | Root nodule microbial communities of legume samples collected from California USA - Cow pea white BW | ecosystem: Host-associated > Plants > Roots > Nodule | place: USA: California | collected...
ATATATATATATATATATATATATATATATATATATATATATATATATATATATATATATATATATATATATATATATATATATATATTGGCAGACCCTAAGGTTCGTAGTGGACCATCCCCCCAAATTTTTAAAATTTTTTTAGATTGATTTTTATTATTTTTATAAAATATAATATTTAATGTTAATAAATAATAAAATAAATATAATAAAGAATAATAAAATTTATTGAGATATTTTTTTTGTTTTCTCATTTGAAGTTTCTCAGTATTATATACATTTACACTTTTACATCTCTTCTTTTGTTTTTTTTCTTGAAAAAAAGAAATAGAAAGTTGGACATAAATTCATTCTCTCGCTTTCAGTTATCAACCGTTATCTTTTGATATAAAAAAGTAATTCTGTTTATTTTCTTGATAGAAAAATATTAGTTTGATATTTAATTTTATTTTCATCTTATGAGTTTTTTGTATATTTATTTTTTTTATAAATATAAAAAGAAAAATTATGTACTATATGTTTTTTCATAATCATTTCTTAGATGTGACTTGATTATCATAATTTTATTTAGTAATTACATTGTCCATTTTTTATTAGATTTGCATAAATTATTTTTTAGTTTTAATTATTTTTAAAATAGGTATATTGATGAAGAATAAAATAATAGATTGATTCTTTTTTAATGTGATAAAAGGAAAGATACTCTTGAAGATGAATTCAATTGTTGAATTAGACAATCATTTCCCTAATAATCAAAAATTTATAAGTGGAAAGTTTCATATAAATTATTATGAATTATGAAAGTTTCATATTAATTCTTTGAAATTTATTATAAGAAAACTTTCTCAAATATGAAAATATTCATGAAAAGAGATGAAATTAAAAAAGAAAAACTTATTTAAAATGTGTTTCATATCAAATACAACATCAAAACTATCACATTTTTGTAAGGAAAACTTAGAAAGAGATTTCAATACTAAATTTTATATATATATATATATATATATATATATATATATATATATATATATATATATTAGTAACAATAATTAAATATATGAAATTTGAGTATATTATTTTGACACCTTCAAGATTTTTTATCAAGATCCACCACTACACACACACACACACACATATATATATATATATATATATATATATATATATATATATATATATTTGTACGTACTATAAGGCTTTTTACATAATATATGTGTTATACGTACCATAAGTTTTTTACCTACTATATGTTGATATAAATTATATGTTGTCTATTTAATTTATATAATGAATATTATTATTTCTTTTGATTGCATTATAAATAATTTGCATTATAAATAATGTTATTCAAATATTTATTTATGTTTGAATCAGTATATATTTTAATGAATTAGAGGGTGACAACAACATCTCTTATGGATTGATATTTACAATTACATAATAAACATGAACTGTAATTAGTTAATTATATGTGATGTGATGAATTTTTATCCACAAATTTTTTTTTCTCATCTATAAGATTAATGAGGATGAAATATTGAATTATAATTCTCAAATTCTCCATAGGTATTAAGAAAAAGAATATAGTCTAATAGTTTTATCTTTTGGTTTTGTGAGTCTGAGTATGACTTTAGCCCACAAGCAAGTTTTGGGTCACTGGACTCATTCATTAAGATGTGTGTGGTAAGACATAATAGTATAATAGTTTTATTACTTGGTGATGTGGGTCTAATTGAGTAAGACTTTTAGCCCACAAATAAGTTTTATGTCTCTAGATTCATTCACTAAGATGCGTGTTTGTATCGGTAAAACATAATAGTATAATGGTTTTATCATTTGGTGACATGAGTCTAATTGAATAAGACTTTAGTCCATAAGTAAGTTTTATGTCACTAGATCATTCATTAAGACGCGTGTTTACATCGGTAAAACATAATAGTATAATAGTAGTTTTATCATTTGGTGATGTGAGTCTTATTGGGTAAGACTTTAGCCCACGGGCAAATTTTATGTCACTAGATTCATTCATTAACACGTGTTTGCATCGGTAAAACATAATAGTTTTATCATTTGGTTATGTGAGTCTAATTGAGTATGACTTTGGCCCACATACAAGTTTGTTTTATGTCATCACTAGATTCATTGATTAAGACATGTTTGCATTGACAAAACATTATTTTGTTATAGTATCGAATTATGATAATGAGCATGTATGTTAAAAATTATACAGTTTCTCAATATGTGAATATTTTTTATATCCATTATGGTATTCCCAAACTAAAAAGGATAATTATAAGTTTTGAAAGGAGAAAGTTTTTCTCCATTTGGTTTGGATGAACATTGATTATGCTATTAGAAAACTAGAATCATCATTATTACTAATACCAACACTCTAGATGTTGTTGATCTTTATGAAGAGTGAGAGAGGTTAAATTGTCTCTTTGTGACATTAATAAATACCAACTTTTTTGCTGGTATTCGGGATTCTGTTTATCAACATGACAATGTGAGAGATTTGCTAAAGGTTATTGATGAATAATTCATCATATTTGATAAATCTCTTATTAACACTATTATCATGTATTTTTCATCCTTAAAGCTCACCGATATGGGATTAAGGGGGGTGTGATCACATCATGCGCATTAGGGACATTGTGGGTCAAATGAAAGGCCTTAGAGGTTACCATCTGATTCCCTTCTAGTACATTATATTTTGTATACTTTGCCTCATCAATATGAATGACTTATAACACACATAAGGATAAGTGATCTATTAATGAATTAGTAACCATGAAGAGGAAAGGTTGCTAATGGAGGAAGGTCAAATGGTGAACTTGATTACTTCTCTCAATAATAAGAAGAATCAAATTAATCAGAAGGGAAAGATATATGTTAAACCAGTTATAAAGAAAGAGTCCAAGTGTTTCTTATGTAAAAGAAGGGACACATGAAGAAGGATTGCACAAAGTTTAAGAATTGGATAGTGAAGAAAGGTAATTATTTTATTTTTGTTTGTTATGAATCTAATATGACTAGTATTAATCATAACACATGATGGATTCATTCTGGAACTACAATCCATGTTTGTAATACCATATAAGGTATGAAAAACCTAAGGAGACCAATGGGAAGTGAACCTTGCATATATTCAAGAACCAAGATGAGTTCACATGTCGGGGTCATTGGGACATGCAATTTAGTTTTAAGTAGTGATTTTATTTTGTGCTTAGAAAAGGTCTTTTGTGTTCCTAGTTTTGATAAAAACTTAATTTCCATTTTTTGATTTACACCTTTGGGTGTTTCTTTTAATTTTATAGAATATGGTTTTACTTTGTTCAATAAATCGAAAGTTGTTAGGTTTTTTTATAACTATGTGATGGTCTTTACTCTATTAAATTACAAATTACATTGCTTATAGTTCAATGCATGTTTCTACTAGGTTAAAGTGATGTGTTGTGAATGAGCATTCCTCTACCTTACGGCACCAAAGATTGAGACATATATCTCCATTGAGAGAATTAAGTGATTAGTTAATGATGAAGTACTTAATACTTTAGATTTTGCTGATTTTGAAACTTTTGTAGATTGCATTAAGGGTAAGCAAACTAAAAAGTCCAAAAAAGGTGCTAAAAGCAGTTCAAACATACTAGAAATTATTCATACAAATATTTGTGTTCCAAATATGGATGTGAGTAATCTGAGATACTTCATCACATTTATAGATGATTCACAATACATGTATCTTTACTTACTTTGTTCTAAGGATGAAGCTTTAGATGCCTTTAATGCTTTTAAGGCAAAAGTAGAGTTACAATGCATAAAGCAAATTAAGATTGCGAGATCAGATAGGAGGAGGTGGAGAGTACTATGGTAGATACACTATGTGTAGACAAGAATCTAGTCCATTTACGAAATTTCTCCAAGAACATGGGATTGTTGCCCAATACACTATGTCTGGTTCTCCGAATCAGAATGGTATGGCAGAGAGAAGAAATAAAACTTTAAAGGATATGGTGAGAAGCATGAGGAGTCATGCAAAGCTTCCTAAATTCTTGTGGATTAAAACACTTAAGACAGTAGTGTATATAGTAAATCGAGTTCTAACAAAGACTGTTTTAACACCTTTTGAGTTATTCAAAGATTAGAAACCCAATTTACGACATATACGCCTTTGGGAATGCCCATTTGAAGTGACATTTTATAATCCACAAGAGAAGAAACTGGAACCTAAGACTATTAGTCCTATTAGTTAGTATTCCATTGGATATGCTGAAAAGGTCCAAAGGTATAGTGTTTATTGTCCATTTCATAACACTACAATTGTAGAATCAAGGAATCTAAAGTTTCTTGTAAATGACTTGATTAGTGAGGGTGATTTAATTCAAAATAATCAAATGAAGTACAACCCTCTAAATTAAATGATACACTCGTGGTCATTATTTCCCAAATATGGGATATGTGGGATAATATGAGATATTCACATGGTCAATTATTATTATAGATGTGGTTCATTTGTAAATCATAATTTTATAGTTATGCATAAACTTTAATAGTGTAATTCCATATAATTGGAAACAGTTTATTATGGCTACTACTATGTGATAGAAAGAGAACTCTATAAATTTGACAAGTACTATGTGCTTTATATTATCAAATATGTTCTCTACTACATTATACTATATCATCATCAAAGTTTAGAAAGTGAAGATTTGAAACGAAAAATCACATTAAAAGATTTTCGATGATAGTAACAATGACTAAATATTAGTCCTTATTTATTTTTTCACATTAATTTTACAGTTTTATGTTCCAAAATAGGTAATACTTCAAATTGGTAATCCACTATGAAAATATTATTTCAAATAATTAAATATCGAAATACTAAAATTAACATTAACGATGAAGAATTTGAAAAATTGTATTTAAAAAAGTAAAGTAAATCATTAAATTTTTAGTAATTGCAAGTTCTCACCAGTATGTCCATTGCTTTGGACCCAAACGTTTGTCGTAGCAATTTCATATTTTCATCGGCACCCGTGTAAGACATTCTCTTTGTATTACCGGAACTCATGTCACCAACCTGAAATACTACTTTTATGCATAAATTACTTTTTTTAAACTTAAAAAAAATACTCTATTTTTCTCTTAAAAAATCCTTTTAAATAATCCGAGCGAATTCTAATCCTAATACGACTAGCAAATGATGAATGAAATAAAGAAGCTAAATAAAAATTATAACTAACCAAATTAATAATTTTAAATTATTATTTTACACGTCAAATTATTGTATTATAATTAATAATTTGAATTTAATTTGTAAGTATTAAAGATTTAATTTATAATAATATTACATGCTTTCATTTTTCATATAGTGTAATACAAAAAAAAAAATCAAATTATTTTTTGTCCCACCAGTTTAATTGATTAAGCAGAATGGGTCAAAAGTTTATTGTTGTATAAACTAGATAATGACATTTCGGGTGGATATAAAATGGATTAATTGAACTAATTTATTGTAAATCTTAATTAAACTGAAAAAGTTATTTGAAAGAATTGAATTGAATTTTGTAATAATTTAAATGAATAGGGATTATTTAAATCGTATGATTTGAATGAACTAAATTAAATTGATTTTTTTTCTAAATTGTTTGAATTATTATTAATAAAATATCATATTTTAAATTACATTTTTCAACATCATAAAGTACCATATTTATGTCAAACACTTTAATTTTCTTATAATTGTATTCTGTATGAATTTGAATTGATTCAGTTGAATTATTTTGAAGGAGTGGTAATAAGAGGGAAAAAAAGATGCTTGAAATATGAAATATGAAACATGAAATATTACCTGGTTGAGACTGTGTTTAGGTTGTATTATGCTGATATTGCAATTGTGGAAGAAAGATAATACCACTCAACAAGTTTGCACAAGAAAAATGAAGGTTTTATACATATCCAACTACAATAATTCTGCAAGTTTTCTTAGTTCTTTCCTCAGCATCAACTTTTACCTATTCTTTACTTTTGTTTTGGTTAAAGCATTGTTCTTTCTGCAGCATCAATTTTTACTAATTCTTTACTTTTGATTCGGTTAACTTACTTAGTGATTCTTTCCTTAAAACCTACACCATATTTTGAGGCTTCCCTTATTAATCGAATTTCTATAAGTTTATTTTTAAGTAAAATTTACTTGAAATATATTCAAAATTGTATTTGTGCAGAACAATATCTAAACATTAATTAATATAACAATCCAATCTATTAAGATTTGTAAAACATTTAAAGGAAAAAAAAATATAAACAAAGGGGAGAATTTCATTGATATATGAAAAATTTGTTAGAGAGATTATAAAAGTATTTTTATTTATAACAAAAGAAGGGTGAAAAAAATAAGATTCTGCAGGTTGATGGGAACAAAGTTGATGAGGAGGTGAAGGTTGAGTTGTTGCTTAAGAAATTGTTAAAACTAAAATTGTAACAATTTCTGCAATGAAAATTTAAATGGTAAAAAATATCGTACTTATTGGTTATAGTTTAATTAACAATTTCTTAAAAGTAAACCACTAACCTGTAAACGAAAAGCACTAAAATTTTTGCAAACCACACTATTTCTTACCACTAGATTTGTTAATTCGTCCCCGTCCAAAAGACTTGGTACATGTGGATTGGGACCAAAAAGCTATAAGAAAAAAACTATTCATTAGAAAAATTCAGAGGTCGAAAAGTCAATAAAAACTTCGTGGATTATCATATACTTTCTTTTCAACTATAAAAATATATTATTTTTTAAGATATATTATTAAATTTTTGGTTTAAGTTAGACTTTGGAGTTTAGTTTTTTTTAGTTATAATATGTTTTGTCGTTTCGCGATTGTGATTCCATATATGTTTGCATTTATTCTAAATGTGTTTTAAGTTTTCTATATGTGCATGTACTTCTCTTAATTTAACTTGTTTACATGTCATTTTTTATAAAAGTTTTGACTTCAACTTCATTTTGCTTTAATTTTGAACTACATTTTACTTTGATTTCATTTGGTCTAGTTCCCCAAATTGACGGGCCTGTTTTTATTTTACTTTTTTACTTTTTTATTTTTTAAAATTAAAATAATTAAATTTTTTATATTATATTTTTGTATAAATGTAAATATATAAACTTTTATTATAATTTAAATCATTGATATTTATAAATTAAGTTCTAATTATTAATTATAATAGAATAATTTAACATGTAAATGTAATAATTATTTTAATTCATTCAATTAAAAATATTAATTAATCAATTAAAATTTTAAAAAAATAGAAAAGTTTAAATTTATTTTCTTTTTAAAATAAGTGAAGGTCAGTCTCTCGACTCATCCTGTGACACAACAGATTATGATCCGTTTTTATTGGTGGACAAGTTTGACCTGTTTTTGGTGATGGGGCAGAATAGATCAAAACAAGCGGGACAGGTCAAAATGGGCCAGACTGATCCATTTTGCCACCTATAATAAAAAGTATTCAAAAATAAATTGGTAAGAAACGAAAGGAGAAAAGTTTGAAATAAAAATGATGCAATTAAGAAAATTTGAATGGTATTACTCTTTTAAGCAAGAAACTTGCAAAATTTAGATAATGTGTAAGGTAGAGTTTTGCTATATCAATGTTGGATTTTTGTTTACGTTAGCTATGTGCAGTTCAAGAATGGTAGGATGAAGAAAATGATCTTAAAACCTCACAAAAGGACTATTTGTCATAGGTTTTAATACTTTAAAATGAATATTGTTCTAAGACAAAGATAAAAAATGTGTCATACGGTGAAATAAGAAATAACTTAATAAATGTGCAAATGCACTAACAAATATTTTTTTTGGTAGAAGTAGTACAAGGAAAGACCAACGGTACCAAAAAAATCCTATCTTTAGTATAACATGGACATCATAGTTTACCCCTAAAAGGTGTACTAATATTGTTGAAATTGCTCTGTTTTAGGTTGGATTTTGTTGTCCACATATAGTGAACAAATATCAAACTAGATAACAATCAGTAGTTTGTGGCTAACATATGAGGTCTCAAGTACAGTATAGGTAATTTATGTATTGTGACATAGGTATATATGATATGTAAAAGAATCAAACAAAGTACCTTAGTGCTTCTTTATTTAATCATTTTTACAAACAAATAAAATTATTGTAGATTATTAATATGTACACCAATAAAGTTAGTTGAATACTTAGAAAGGTGAAAAGTAATGATAAAAATAGCTTATGTCAAGGTGATCAAAGTAGCAAAAAGAGGAAGAAAGAGTCCTTTGGCAACTTCAAATACAATGAATAAGAGATTTGTTTTCTCTAAGTTTTTCTTATGGTGAGTAAAGGGTTATATATGTAGCATCTTCTAAAACGTTTTTAAATTATATATAATATTAGAATATTAAAGGAAGTTGTGTTATTTTAAGAAAATGAATTTGTGTTTGATTATATATACTTCAATGTGCATATAGTTTTATGTTCAACAATTCAATCACTATTTCAACATTATGAAGTTGATAAATGCAATCCTTTGAGATACGATAAATAAAATGATCTTTGGTATTTATTAAATTGAAAACCAAGACATTATTAAGTTGATAAATACAAATGAAGGAAAAGTGACAATGACATGAGATATGTGGACGGCAAACAATCAAAAGATATGGTATATATTTATCACAATTTATTTCAATAATTACAATTGGACCTTACAAAATATCATTTTGAGGTATCAATTTTTTTTATTTATGTTTTTCAATAATTTGTTCATGCACTTCTAGAAAGAGTATATGATGTTTAATGTGAATGTTCATTTATGTTCAAGCACCTCACACAAATGATAGACTTTACAAAGTATTAGATGATTGTTTGTTGAATTAGAATATTAATATAAAATTGTTCACTATCACTTTGGACAATTATAACACAAATGATAGCATGATTAAAAAAAATAAAGATAAGTTGAAGTTAGTCACACTCATTATGAAAAGATATTTGAATATGCATTATTCAACACATATGTTTGATTTCATTGTGAGAAAATGTTAATAGTTCTAAGAGAATGGATGGAAACGATTCGAAAAAGTGTAGCATATTGGACAAAAATAATTAAAATGATGAAGATTTTAAGGAAATAATGGCTAGACAATTGCATTAATAACTTATAAATATAAGTTATTAATTTATAATAAATATACTAATATATTAACATAATTTTAATTGGATAATATTTTATGTTTTCATAAATATAAGATTTAATATGAAAAGACACCAAGATGTTTTTTCCATTGATTAATGTTTCATGTTACAAACAACTTCACTATTTTAAACTTTTTAAAATTATATATACATAAGTATGAATTACATCTAAAAAGGTAATTACATAACATCAAATTATTCTTTTCAATCTCTTGTTTGTCTCTCTTCTTGTAGTTTCATTTCTATCACTGAAACATTAAAAAAAAAAAACAAATTATTGATAGAGACAGAGGGAGATGCAACACTAATATGTTTGTAAACAAATTCATACTAGAAATCAAGATATCACTTTCAACCTAAAGAAAAGTTTAATACAATACTTTTATAAGTCATGTTACTTATTTATAGTCCATCTTATTTATTTTTATCTGATGTAAAGTTTTTAACTTGCCTTATTCCTAAATAGTTTTTCTCGTAAGTACTTTGTAACCTTAAAACACTATTCAACACACATTTTGTTTATGTTTAATTATGGCTATAAGCACTAGCAATGTATATACAAGTTCAAGAAACATCTTTCTATACCACGAAAGAGTACACTAAAATCCTCAAAATAAATCATGTTTCTGTATAGTTTCATATGAATGTTGAATACATAATATACTTTATTTTAAAAACATAATCTATATAAGTGTAAAGTTGGAGAATCAACATTACCTTAAAAAAAGTAGTAATCATTATTGTTTTCCATTGTTGTCTTTTTGTAAAAGTTATTGCTCCTTTTTTTATTCGATGCATTTCAGTTAATTCCTAATCAACATATGCAAATAAACACATTAATATGTCAATAAGGTATTTTTAAAAGAAAGGAAAATTTTAGGAATAGAAGACAAATAAATAAAAGAAAAAAATTTGATACAATATGTGATGTAATGAAGAGAAATAAATTAAAATATGAAAATAAAGTGTTTTACAAGAAACATCTTCTAGAGAATAAAGGATATATATATATATACATATAGATATATAGATATATAAACATGTTGTATATTACTATATTATAATTATATAACTTCTAAAATATATGAAAACAATGCCCTCTGGAAAAGACCCCAATACCCCCACTTACATTCTTGACAGCTGTCCCATTTTAAGGTTTTTTGGTAACTTTGCTTCTTCCGTCATCTGCCCATTCTCATTTTGCGTTTCTGACCAATGTACCCCTACGATGAAGCTTGGATTATGTTGTCCAGTCTCCTTTTCGTTTCATTGATTGGGGATAAAAGTAATTTGTGTTTTCCCGCCTCTTTGATTGTTAAACGGAGGGAGTACTGTGCATTGAATTGATTGATGTTGCAGGCATTAATAAATCAGACCTCATTTGCTTTGAGATCATTTTTAAATTTTGAAGGGTAGTGTTGGGTGGTTTCGTGCTCTGCATTTCCTAAGTTTGCCCAGGTATTTCATTTTCGTTCTTTTGTTTTTCATTTTTGGTTTCGTTTGATTCACTACTTCAAAGGTTTTACTTTTGGGTCTTACTTCTTCTTCGTTTCCTGAGTTTGATTAGGTATGACATTTATTTTCTTCGTTTTCGTGTCTGAGTTTTTGGTTTGTTTTATAGTTTTGCTTTTGTGTTTATGTATTTTATTTTGTGTTTGTGTTTTCTTAGTTTCAGACGTTTGTGTTTGGTGCTTGGTTTCCCTACGTCTGACCAGGTATGTATTTTAGTGTTATGTTTTTAACATTTCTTTGTGTTCTTCAGTTGATCGTTTGTGTTGGTCAAAGGTATGTGCTTTATATATTTCGGTAGGGATATGGTGTTTGGGTGTTAAAATAGCATGTAAAGATACATTTTACGATTTATTGTTTGATTTGATGAATGTATTTTTCTTCTGTGTTAAAGTTCTTAACTTTTTAGATGCTTCTTGGTTCCTCTTTTATTTTTCTTCCTGTTTGATGGCTTTCATGCAGTTGAAGAGTAAAACCTTTTTTTAGAGATGGTTTTTGAATGTTTCTATCATGTGTTTAGATTATTAAATTTTAAAGTTCTTGACTTTTTTTGTTGTTTCTTGGTTGTTTTTCTTTTTCTTCTTTCTGTTTGATAGCTTTCATGCATTCGAAGTGTAAAACCTTTTTGGAAGATGATTTTTTAATGTTTCTGGCTTGTGTTTAGTTGATCAATATTTTTGTGTATTTTTCAGGATTTTCCATGTTCTACAGCTTCTTGACTGATATCATCTGGGGTAAAACTTCTAATCCGTGTTAGCTAACTTTTTTGGGTCTTCCTTATTTGTAGGATGATTTAACATATTTTGGGTAAATTATTGCAGTTCCATATAGTAACATTTTGATAATGAATTGCTTTGACAACTTAAGGTATTATAGGAATTTAGCATTTAATATGGATATATACTTTTGTTAACCTTCATTGACTTTTTAATTCTTGATTCAGTGTTTTTATTTTTGTAGGCTACTCTAAGATCCGGAAGATCTATCAAATTAATATGCATCATGCTCAAAGAAAAAGAAGGGCAAATTAAAGTTAACTTAATGGGTAAAAAAGTTAATTTTTCTGCTTAAAGTGTCATTACACATGATCCAACAATCAACATTGATCACTTGGGATTCCCATGGAATATTGCTTTGAATCTAAAGGTTGTATTTTGGTACGTGTTTTGTGTTGCAATTGGTGCATTCTCTTCCATTCTAACAGAAAATATTTGAAATTAAAAAAAACAAGTTGAAAACACTTCACAAGTTTTCTTAAATTACCAATTTTTTTTATCTTAAATTACCATAGTAGTTCTCATGATTATGTACAATTTCATAATAGGTGATTTGACTCATATTGGGGCTGGAATATTGAATGTAATATTTTTTCCTATGTAGGATGGCATGACTTTCTCATATTTGTTTGAACTATTTTGGGCTAAGGATTTTATCCAAAACAGAGTTAAATTGAAGGACCCTAATAACCTAGGGTATAATAATCATCTATAACAGGACTTTGAAAATGATTGAATATTATGGATTAAAGGATGATCATACAGTTCATGTTAAATGCATAAAGGGAAATCTGTTTTATTTTAGGTTGTTTGATCAATCAGAGACTGAGATAAGCTACACTGATAGTAACTCTTGGTTAAACACTGTTGAAATTTCTTCTTCATATCTTAGACATGTCTGAATCTACAAAGCTTTCTGACTCTGATGAAATCACATCAAATTGTGTGTTGGATTCTGATTAGTTTTACTTCTCAATTGAGAAGGTTTTGTTTTCTTATGATGTTAAATGCTCATCATTGGTAATCTCCCAATGCATTTGTTCTTTTTAATTTGTTTTTTTTTTAGATTTTGAATAAGCTAACTATATATTGTTATCAGTATGTGATGACAGAGTTTGCATCAAAGGCATTGAGCAGGAGTCACAAAAATTACTATTTCGTGAATTTTGATTCATTTGGAAGTGCAGTATAAGATATGCTCAAAGAAGATCAGTAGAATGTTATATTACCTGTAGTTGAAAAGTTTTATGCACCGATAATGGATTCAAGGCTGGGTACACATTGATCATATATAGATAGAATCTATTGGGTATAATCTTCCTGTTGTGATGTAGTACTTATGCTGATGTTTATTATGTATGTTTTATGAATGCTTATTATGCTAATATTTCTACAATCCTGCAACTTAATATGTTCAATATATGTGCATCATAACAATATATGCTTTATAAATATATACAATATATATATATATATTAAAGAATCACGTATATTATTGTTTTATTTAGATAAAGTACTATATAACTAATAGTCTTCAACTACCTTGGTTTCCTGAACTCCAATTCTTATATCAAGGTTAAGGTTGATATTTGATTATTCCTTTAGATGACATCCATAAATATTTATAATTCATTAAACTGAACTAAATAATTTCCTAGAAGAGTGAAGAAACATTAACTTTGACTTTTCTTCTCCTTATGCTAAATTTGTCAATTTGTAGGTGTTGGGGGAGGACGTGAACAAGGAACAAATAAGTAAGAAAATGAGCAAAAGATTGCAGATAATGTGGAAGGAATGACTGATAACACTGTTGTCAATCTTCAGAAGCATTTAATCCTCTTCCAAGTCATGTTACTATGGATGGATTGGTCGGTAATGGTAGTGATGAGGATAAGAAATGTCCAGTTTCGAATTCCATAACTATATGAACAAATTGAAAAGATGAATAGGCAACATGAAAATCCTCAAAGTGGCAATAGTGGAAAGCGCAAGAGTAGATGGAAGGAAAAACCATAGAGTAAGTAAATGAATCTCTTGCCTATTGTTTTGCCATTGTAAGTAAGCTATGGTCTTAAGTATCCATTTTTTATTCATGAGACATTGGTTCTGCATAGGGACATCATGGCCCACAATGTTTTGCTTGATAAGGATATGAATGGAAGGCTTGGTGATTTCGGGTTAGCCAGAATGCACAACCATGGAACAGTGGAGTACATGTTTGGTATCTTGATTTTAGAGGTTTTGTGTGGAAGGACAAATGGTGAATGTTTTGGATGAGAAGAACAATGAAGATGATTTAGAAATTGAGAATATGGATAGTTATATTTGTTCCAATAGTTGAAATCACAGGATATATTGTTTGAGTATTCCCAATACTTTAACTATGCCTTGCACCCAAATTTTCAAGATATTGGTAACTCTTCTTCAACGTCTCTCACTTAGTCTGAATATGTAATTAAGGGTAGTTAAACCTCTGTCATGAATGGCAACGCATGATTTGTTCATTAGCTCATTATTGTGTCAAACATTGGATTCATTTTCTGGGAGCAAGAATTGAATTCTTTTTACAATACAATTATACAAGTCCAATTTTATGGCTTTTTATTTTTTTAATTATATTAAATGTACCATTCTAGATTTTTATCTGATATGGTATACTTGATTGTATCTATTATCAATATAAATTTATACTCCGACGTAACTCTTGACCAAACCAAATCCTATCCTAATTTTATAATTCATGACAAGACACAATCAACTAGCTAAAATTTGTTCATGACACTATTAAAGACACTATATTTATATAACATTTATATACCATTTGATATGCACCTGCAATTATGTAATATATTCCAGATGTTTGATAAGAAATGACAAGAATATTGATTATCTGACCAGGACCTATCATGATGACATTGGCGGTGAAAGGGAAAGGCATGCTGTAAACAGCATCAGTAGCTTACTCATTCATTTATATTTCACTTTCTATAATTTCTAAATTAAATAGCATATTCATTTACTTATTGGTCCAATAGCATCATAACTATAAATATAAAAAATGTATTATTTCTTTTAAATTTTGAGATATAGCACGGAAAGTTTTGTCCTTTACTCGATCAAGGAAACATAAAATTAGAATTTTTATGGTGGTATTTTCTGATTTGATTTCAGGAGTTTGAGACCAAATTAAATGTAAAAGTTTAGGTTTGTGTGTAACTCTGAAGAAAAAAGTAGGAATAAATACTAATTATTTTCACTACATTATGTAAATGTGAATTTTTTTTTTATTCTTTTAGTTGTACAAAATTAGATTGTATAGTTGAGTAGTTTACTGTACTATAAACTTTTATTATGGAGTGGAATATAATTTATTACATCGAATCTTAGAGATTTTATTTAAATTGTATATTATATATATATATATATATATATATATATATATATATATATATATATTTGTTTAAAAATGTTAACATCAATCCTACATTATGTTTTCATTTTTGTTTAAGTTGATTATTCA
>Ga0099822_1006673_pt1 | contig 15009 bp, 5 predicted proteins | sample CowpeawhiteBW_FD_76839 | JGI IMG/M metagenome (GOLD analysis project Ga0099822, IMG submission 76839) | Root nodule microbial communities of legume samples collected from California USA - Cow pea white BW | ecosystem: Host-associated > Plants > Roots > Nodule | place: USA: California | collected...
TACTTGATTAATTGTGAATATTTTAATAATTTAAACGAGAATGAAGATATGGCGGGGACGGGTATTATGGCGGGTATATGTACATCCTCATACCCATCCCCATACCCAACTGAAAAAGTCGGGAATTCCCCATACCTATACCCATACCCAGTCAATGCGGGGATTCCCCGTCAAAACGGGGACGGGTTCGGGTAATACCCACGGGGACGGGTTTATTTGCCATCTCTATTTGTGATGGACAAAGTGGAGCTCTATAAATTTTAGAGATGCTTTATGCTTTAAGTCATCAAATCTGCTTTCTTCTACCATATAATATACCATCAAAGTTTAGAGAGTGCGAGTTTGAAACTAGAAAGCACATTAAATATTCTCGTGACAATGACAATGACAGAAGGTTGGTCCTTATTATTTTCTCCGTGTTAGTTTTACAATAATAACTTATTATCATTTGTTATATCTTAAAATTATTATAATAACAATTTTTATATAATATCTTCGAGATATAATACTTGAGTACATTCATGTATAACAACATATGTTTAATATATTTGTTTACTTATGGCCTAAGAAGTCCATAAATACATATTATCATAGGAAGTATGATAATTTAATAATTAATTTACTCATGTATCCTATCTTACTGGCTTGGACGTCAAAGAATCTTTGCAAATGGACCTTCATCTCTTGGTTATTGAAAACCCGATTAGACGTCAACAATCAACTCAGTCAGATCTGATAATAATAAAATATGTTTTCACTATATACTACCTATATATTAGAATACACATGTTATTACTTTTTTTGGAAATTAAAAATATATTTGAACTTTAATTAAAATTAGAACATTTTGGAAAAAATTATTAAATAAATGAAAAATAATTAAAGTTTATTTATATATTATAAAAGAGAATATGTATGTTTTTATTACTCGTGTATAACAAGGAGAGATAGTAATAGTAATGTGGCGGTGGTAGTGAAATGTTAGAGGTTGAGCATCCTAATTAATGTGCCAACAATAGAAGTTGGTTGGAGAGGATTTATTAGTACGTAGGGAACATCCCATTCTCATCTTATTTTCCTTCACCATTTCTCAACTATATCCTCATCAATTTCACATTCTTTTTAGTACTTCTCTTATTTTCCAAATTATAATTACCATACATTCATTTTTTTTTTTAAACTTAAAGAGAACAAGCATTATATGGAAAATATATATACTAAATGAAAATTCTTTAGTATTTTGAGAAATTAAAACATTAATATAATTTATTATTTATTTTAAAAATCGATGTTAAAAATAAACATATCGATATTTTTTTTTGTAAGATATCCTTCATTAACTTTTAATTATAATATTTATTACTACATGAACTTAGGGGTGATAATATAGGCTTAGCCCAGTAGACCCGTCAAAAGAACGTGGGACGGGCCAGGACATTGGGTCCGCTGACCCGTAGAAACCCGACATGTAACTTGTGCGAGCTGGCTCGCTAACCCTCATCAAAAAACTTTCACTTATGTGTGTCAAAGTATAAATATGAATACGAATATAATAAAAATATTGAATTATCAATTTATTAACCAACTTTCCAAAATCGTTGCTTAATTTTGTAAACTTGTTAAAATTTTCTAATTTGTTGAATATTCAAAGCTTTATCATAAACTTTAAAAAAAAATAAAAAATAGGCAGGCTAGCCTGCAGCCCACACTAATACAGAACGGATCAAAATTTTCAATTCAAATTGAAAATGCAGAATGGACTAGTCCGACCCGCATTTTATCAAAGTACGAACCGGTCCTGTCTGTATTGCCACCCTACATGAACTAAGTCCATAATTTTAATATCTTTTGACAACAACCAGAAGTTGTCATTTAATGTCTCTCTCATATATATCACCTGGACTATCTCGATTAAAAGATTAAAACTGTTTATTATCATGATAAGCAGCATTATATTTATAATAAAAAATAAAATAAAAAAAACATTTTCTTTTTAAATTTAAATTCATAACAATAATAAGTAATCACTAAACCAAATAAAAGGTAAGAAGAAAATGGAGGTTTAATGTAGTGAGTGTGTAAGCATTGATGAGAAGGAGGTCTCATAAATACAGCAGCAAATAGAAGGTTATAAGAAGCAGCTCTGGGACCATTTGAGCTATTGATGAAGCTAGAATTATTAATTGAGGGTGACATTGTAATAACATGAAAATGGATAAACTTAAGAAAATTCTGGGATAGACAAGTTGAGATATGAATCGAAAAGTCTTATAGTATTTATTTCTCCTACTTTGTGGAGTGATTAGCGATGTGATAAGATAAAGAGGATGGTCAACGCCCTAGCATTACTTTTCATAAAGGGTAACCATTTTCATGTATTTAGCAAATAATAGAGTAAGCCATTTCAAAAACTTAAAGAGTCTAAGATATTTTTATTATGAATGGAATAATGACTTCATTGGTGGGGCTTTTTTAAGAGTTATACTTTTGTCCCATATTCGGTTTTTAATGAGTATAAGTTGATATTTTATTACATGCTTGGCTTTATCATAATCGGTCACAAAATCAATTCGTAGATTAATATGGTATTGGTGTTTAAATCCAATCACGTGCCTCGAGTCTATGAATTAGGAAGAGTATTCATATTATGATTTTATAATGGTTTTTTATATCAGTTTTGTGAGTGTCTTAGTAAGTATTTTAGAGATATTGAGTTAATAGAAAGAACATGAAAAGTATATATCTTAATCATTTAGTTTCTTTGTTATTATCTTACCTCTCAATTTGTTTCTCTTATCCCTTTATGGTTGAGTCATACAATGGTGGATTTTGACAAAAAGAATGTTAGAGTGGACAAAGTAATATAATTTTGAGATAATTAAATTGGATCATTAATATAATGTTTTAATAAATGACTTCTCTAACTGAATTAATAATTAATATAATGCTTCAAAATATCTAAAGAAATATAGTTTATCTTCTTTTCATCAATAGTTTTTCTTTATCACTTTTAAAAAATGAATTTATTCTTTATTCTTAATCAATATACTACTTTTTTTAAATAACATTAAAAAATAATTTATCATAGTACTTTTTTTATAATTGAGACACATAATTATTAAAAGAAAAATATATTATAGTCAAGTCACAATTAAAATCGGTTATGAAAAAACATATAATACATTATTCATTTTTCTTCTATATTCATAAAAAATTGAATATACAAAAAGCTCATGAGATAAAAAATAATGTTTTTTCATTATTTAGACAAGAGACAAGAAAGGGATAGGATAAATGAGAAATGAGAGTAAAAATAATGAGTTTGTTTTTAACTTTTTGTTTTCTTCAAAAACAAAAAGAAAATGTATGAGAGTGAGAAATTATTACAATTTGTGAAAAACTAAAAAGATAATGAGAAAGAATAAAAATGATTTTAATAAATATTTGGTTTAATTACTCTTTTAATTCGTGTTTTGGTTTAAAAATGTTAAATTGGTCCTCCAATTTTTTTAGTTTCAATTTGATCTCAATTATTGAAAAATTGGTACAATTTTATCTTTTACCATAAATTTCGTTAAATTTTTTAAAATAAATCAATGACTTTTTTATTAAAATTGAAACTCTTAATATGGATAGTTTATTTGTTAGTGTAATTAACATAATTGTAGGATCAATTTTTGGACAAAAAGAGACCAAAAGAGAAATTAAATCTAAATATTTTTATTCTTTATTATATTTAATTTTATGTTTTATTATTTATTAATACTAAATATTGTGTTTTATAAAATAAATAAAAAATATATAATTTAACTTTCATTAATTTCTAAAATATATTATTTACATTTTAATAAATTTTAAATATATATTATAAATTAAAAAAATTCAAAATTTAGGGGGTCATGACCCCTCCCTGCCTCCATTAAAATCCGCCACTGGAGTCATACATAGGAACTTTGTAAAAGGTTCAACCTCTAAGTGTTCCTTATTAATTGTATCTGTTATTTATTGTTGATAAAAAAATAAAGTAATGTCGAATGTTTTGAGAAGAGATTACTATCAATGTCATGAGTAAACTCAATATCATGACACTACCATCTATAAAAAGTCTTAAAGCTAAATGTTTATAATATTTATCTAACCTTTTTTAATATTTGAATACCTTGTATTAGGGTATATTTAATAGTTTCATGTCACTTAAAAATTGAGACTAATAATGACCGACTCTTAAAATGTTATCTCAAAACATTTAAAGTTGGAACATTAACATCGTCTATAAGAACAAAAACTCCTTTAGCTCTCGACTAAAAAGTTTTTTTCAGTATGTTTAATAGTCTCATTTTGCTTAAGAGCTAAGACTAAGAATAATTTAAATATATTTTTCTCCTTCAACCTTCTAAGATGTTTTTTAAGGTCAAAACTTTCAAATTTTAAAGAACAATACTTCAAATACGATATTTGACTATACAATATTTAACTATATTTATGATGTTATCTCAATAAAATTAAAGTAGGAACACCTTAGCTACACCAAAATACATAGTTTGAATAACAATTACTTTTTGTACATATTAAAAACATGATCATTAAAAATCGTAGAGAAAATTGAGACAAAATTTTTATAAATATTTTGATCAACTATAATTGTATCGTGGTTGTCGTTAATTATTTCTAACTTACAACAACAGCCTCTTATTAATGACGGATCATAAATTGTTAAGAAATTTTAACCGTTGTTAAAAACTATATCTACTATAGTTATGATACTAAGATAAACTAATGATGATGCATTTAAATTCCTCCATCTCATCAATATATTTTAATGTGTATGTGTTAATATATATATATATATATATATATATATATATATATATATATATATAATTAATAAATAAAAATCCTAAAATAAAATTTTAGTTATATGTATAATATGAGTTATTTAAGATTAAAATAATTAATTTATATTTTTCTATAGTGTACTGAATGTACCGACTAACTATGCATTTTGTAGACAAATAATCCGATAAGTGAGGATCATCCATTAGAGAAATTTGTTATTTGTCTTAATAATAATTTTTTATACAAGAAACAATAAATAATAACATTATTATGTTTTCTATACAGGAGAAGTAATAAATACTAACATTATAATTCATAAATATTAAGTTATTATGCTTTGGGTCTATAAGAAATTGTTGTTGCAAAATATAAAAATTACAATTGTATTAAATTTTAATAAAGGAGTGTTGTGATGTGTTGCAATAAGAGTTTAATTATATTAATTTTTTATTGAAAAATGAATTTTAATTATATTAATATTTAATTTAATTAAGTGAAAAGTGGTTATATGACTCACAACACATATAACTATGTAAAATTGTAATTATTCACTAAAATATTTGAACAGATAATACAATAGAAAATTTTAAAAAAATATATATAATTTACAGAATTTTACTATTTTATTTAACAATCTTACTATAATACGATTATACATGAAATCTCACTCATCAATATTATGTAAAATTATAATATGGTATGATTTTACAATTTAAATATCAATCTTCACTTCCTTAATTCCAGTCTAATCAAAATAAGCATGCACTTATTTTTTTAATTTAAAATCTCAAATCATCCAACGAAATATGAAGCTTTTAAATTGATTAATCGTGTCGAATATTAAATGATTGGTCATGTATGTTAATGATTAACATGACCGATTGATTTATAAACTGGTCAATCGTTCTTGATTCTTTAATGAATCGATAAGTGTTGTACAAGAACTAAAATTCTAATTCATTTTGATACATCTAACAATGAAAAATAGTATATCTCAACTATTTTTTACCAGATATACCAAGTTATAACAATTTTTGAAAAAGTAATAAGATCCACCTAAATAAATTATAATGAAAATTTGAAGTTGAAATTCTAAATAGTGCATCACATCCTAGAGCCACTCCAGGAGCGTATTTCAATCCCTTTTCACAAATTAATACTGCATCATCAACACTACACACGGTTGAATATTTGAAACCATATACGGTTAAATATTTTTTACTCACGTAAATCAAATTTTACTTACTAGTTCTAACATATTTTTCAAGTCTCCATTCAGTTTTTTTCATACTCGAAATATTCCATTGTTTTTTTTTTAAATTTAAGATTCACCGGTGGGTCGATTTACAGAGAAGACAACTAAAAAAATGAATTTGGGAAAGACTTGATTAATCTACGAAATAAATGGTAGTAAGTAAGTAATGAAAGGATGGGTTTTGACATGAGTAAGGTAAAAGGTTGATTAAGAAAGTAGTTTGATCCTTTATGGATGAGGGATGAGTGGGGAAAATGAGCCAGCACACACAACACCATAAATTTCAGGGCTTATTCCAGAACTATCTATTACTCACCACACACCCCCAAAAGCATAAAGTGCAAACACGACAACTTAATTTCATGTCATTTCTGAAAACTGCAAAGACAGCAAGTCACCAATATGATTGGGACGTTTATATATTTTAATATATATATTATAATAACTGAATGAATTATTTTTTTGATATATATTTCAAGTACGATTTTTCATTATTACTTGTTAAAAATTTATGTATTTTTTTTTACAAGAGATGAAATTATCAAGAGATTGTTACAAAATTCAAATTTCGTATCTTGCTTTTCTTTAAAAGTATCTATTATAATTATAATGAATAATAATAATATAATAATAATAATAATAATAAATAAAATAAAAGACATGTGGTAAAAAGAAAAGTTCCTTGTTTAATAGCATCCACTCAATTCTTAGATTTTATCACTTTAGAGAGGAGTCATTGTGAAGTTACTGATACTGTGTATCAATTCTTTCACATGAAACCAACAGGAAAATAATGATTTCACTTTTTCCTTTTTTCTTACATATTTGTTACAAATTATGTTTTGTCTCTTATTTTTTTTTCTTCTAAAATTAAGAATTATACAATAAAAATAACAGGCAAATATTGTTTTAAAAAATATATATATAAATTAATTTAGATAACTAATCAAAGATTTTTCGAAATATAAAGTTGATGTCTGATTCAATACACATGTTATAGTAGTTAATTCATCCCATCCTACCATCATTATTAAAATTTTCACATTTAATTAGGTCTTTTTTTAAAATTCTTTATAAACAATTCGTTAAAAAACAAAATTTCTGATAATTTTTGTATGAATTTTAAAGTTCCACGAAATATTTTAAACAAACTTCAAAAAATATAATTTTTTTAGTATTGCAGGTATTCTTATCTTTAAAAATCGTGTTTTATTAATTTTACTAAATGTATATTTTCCTAATTTTATCACTTATCATAAGACTTGTCACTTAATTGTTATCTTTTAAGAACAAATACTTAATTCAATTGGAGAAAAAAAATATCCAGTCTAATTTAATCTCTGAAAGAAAAAAAAACAGTCCGCTGCTCCTTCAAGTTTAGAAATTTATGGATTGTATTGTATTTCTTCACTATTTTTTTAGTTAAAATTTTTAAGAGTTAATTTGGGTCCGGTAATTTTTAAAGTGCTAAGTTGACTTACATTGAATGCTCTAAAATACAAGAAAAATAAATGAAGGATTAAAGTATATCCCATACAATAAAAAATATTTATTCTTTTAAAAAACTAAAGCACATTTAAATCCAAATCAGATCCTCCTACTGTGGTGTTTATGTAGCAAAATATAAATCAAAGATCAATAACAAAGAGAATGAAGGAATAAAGAGAGTATAAAAAAAAAGCTAGAAAAAAAAAACAAGAGTTGAAAAGGTTATTACATATAGAGATGATATAATGTTTGTGGAAAAAATTTGTGTAAAGATATCTTAACTCACCAAACATAGCTACTGAAGAATTGGTTATGTAAAGATCTTTGTCCATAGGATCGTTATCTTAATCCTGCTTCTGATCCAAAGATATATGTTAAAATAAAAAGCCTTAAAGTGCTCTTCTTGTTGTTGATGTCACACAGCGAAACCTGATTTGTGTGGCACTTTATATAAAGTCAGCTTTCGACTTTTGTTCATATATTGAAAATTACGACTCCTGAACCAACCTACAGTCCTTTATAATTTCATTTTAGAATAGCATAATGTTAGGAATCTAAGTGATTATAAGTCTCACATTTGTTAAAAATAGAAAGTGGAGCATTATATAAGAATAAAGACCCATTGTCTTAAAGTTTTGGATTGAGAGTGGTGTCAATACCTTATGTGATTGGGCTCAGGTCTCATTGGTGTGTTCTGTAATCCTAACAAGTGGTATCAGAGCCGATGATTGAAACCCCTCTATCATTGCCTTAAGGTTTTGGATTGAGAGTGGTGTCAATACCTTATGTGATTGGGCTGAGGTCTCATTGGTGTGTTGTATCTCCCCAATGATACCCCTTCTTATAATCCTAACACATAACAGCAGGATTGGAATCAAAGTGATGAACCAAAGTTTAAACTCTTGTTTTGAAAAAGTATTCACATTTAGCATCAATCCAACTATATATCTTGAATTTGTCTTTAAAGATATACGTGGTGAAAAACAAAAAAGAAAGAAAAGTTGGGGGAGCCATGAAAAAGAGCAAAAGAAATATGATTAGAAGGTACAATGAATTCAATTTCAACTGTTGAAGTATATGTTTGGAACAACTCACATCAACTGTTTCAGTTGAAAAAAAAGTTAAGTTAGGTTTCAAATGACAGGAGATCCTTTTTAAGAAAATTTGTGTGTGTGTGTTTATACATAAATCTTATCACTCTCTTTACGAAGTGGTGGAGTTAAAGCAAAGAATGTAGTATTGGTGTTAGGGTAACACGACTTTGACTAAATGATCTGGTTTTACTATTTAGACCTAAAAAACATTAGATGGATCCGCATGAGTCATAGTCTGCGCATGCTGTCAAAAGTGGTCCTGAGAAAGATTTTGGACCACCACCTAAATAATCCAACTGCATCATGGTCCAACTGAATAGACTGAAGCAATGGAAGATTTTCTACTTGTGTAGAGTCAGAGACAACCAACAACACTTTAACCGTTTCATGCAAACTAGGAATGTGCACATACAACCTTGCATATCTCAAACTGTATGCACAAATGCTAAATTTGGATTTTGTTGTTTGGCAGCATCGTTGGCGAGGTCAATGTCTTGCTACTCCTACATCACAAATCAATTTCTGCCAATTGTGAAGGGAAATTGATGGTCCCAAAACATGATGGTTTTTTTTTTTTTTTTTTTTTTTTCTTGAAATAATGTGTGGTATGGTAATTTTTTTTTTTTTATTTTTTTGGTTTTTTTTTTTTTTTTTTTTTTTTACGTGGAATAATGACAGAGAAGGGAAACATCATCTCCAGACTACCAAATAAGATAGAACCCCAATGACATGTTAAGGATGTTTGTGTTATATAAACTTGAAATTTTTTTCTAGCAATCGTGTTTATGCTATGGATTTTGTGTTATTGGAGGTTGAGCAGGAAGAATATAGAAACATGATGATTCCTCTTTGGTCGTCATCACCCTGCTGGCTTTGAAACAGTCTTATCTGCATATGTCCTTGTTGGATAAGATTGAGTTATTGCATACAAGAGACCTACTTCCTAAGGCAGCACTATACCCAATGTATATTTAGTGGAGCATTTAATAATCATTGATCAATAAATATATTTAATGTCTCTTTTTTAGAATCCTAAGTAATTCAGAGATCTTTCATAATATATTTTAACTTGTATAATGTAAAAGTGCATTTTCAAACTCTGTAATCAACGATACATTTATCAATTTGAAAATTTATTCTAAAATGTAGAGTCAAAAATATATTTGCATTTTACATTATTTATAATAATTAAAAAATATCAAATTATATAACACTGAAAAAATATATATTTTTAATATACACAATATAACAATATATTTGACATTTTTAATTAATTATTTTTCAAATTTTATTAAAAAATTAACTCTTTAATAATTTAGCCTTTACCAACTATATATAAACCATGGGATGGAAATAAAGGCCCACGTTCAATTATATAAGATGGAAGACACAAAAGCCCACCAGGGGAACAGGCCAATGGTCATACTAATAATACAAAGAAAACTCTATTTGCAGCTAGCTTATTATAAATTATTTTCTATTCCAACTGCTAAGAATACATTCCAAAATTTTTCTAGAAATTTTTAAAGAAAATAATGGTGAAAAAAAAGTGATTGTAAAATCCCCTAATGTTATCCACTTCAATCCAAAGTTGTTCCAATCTAAAAATAGCATGATGAAATGCGGAAACATGATATAAATTTCAAAACTATTTTGAAATCTAAAAAGGGTAAAAACACTATGGTCTTTTTTATCCAAAGTATATATGCAAGAAAACCTTAACATGTAGGTACTTTAATAGTCTCACATTAAATGTCTGGTATAGAGGGTTATGAAGTACCAATGATTTTCCAACTGCGGGTACTTTGGAAGACAACTCTCGCACCACACCAAAGGACCAAGACTAGAAGGGAGCAAGGTACCATCATTTTTTTCTTTTAATTCTTAAAATATATTATATTGTCACTCATTTTTATTTCACAAACATTATAGTCTCTTATTTTGTATATTAAGTTATTTAACGAAAGTGTTGATTATATAGCATAAATAAACTAACTTAATTTTGGAAATTAGTTTTCAAAATCATTGAAAAATTATTCTATTTAGAAACTAATTTTAGAATATAATTAAATGTTAAACTTTTGAGAATTTAATTCTAACATAACTTTTTTTAGAGGCCGGGACGAAATTTCAAAATAGTTTCCCAATATTATCCAACAAAATTTCAAAACTTTACAAAATCATGTATATACGTTCCAGAAATTAGTTCGTAGAAATGATGTTTTTATAAAATAAAATAAAGTAACATAAAATGGTATAGAAAAGAGAGATGTGTAGCTTCAACTATCTTTGTGATAAAAACAGTGGAATTTCTTCTTGCACCCCTATATGTTCTTTTTGCACTTATATTTTTTTTAAAATTTCTAATTTATCCTTGTAATTATAGTTTCAAATTGTACAATTTGTAGATATTTTGAATTGTACAATCTATAATGCAAAATTACATTCTAGATTATATAATCCATAATACAAAATTACATTCTAAATTGTACAACCCCTAATGTAAATTGGAAGTCAATCTGGAATGCAAATTACATTTCAGATTGTATAATTCATAATGCAAAATTATATTTTGGTTTGTACAATCTATAATGCAAGTTTGAAAGATAATTTATAAAACAAGATTGCATTCCAGATTGTATAATTTGTAATGTAATTTTACCTTATAGATTGTACAATCCAAAAAATAATTTGTATTCTAGATTGATTTCCAAATTTGCATTAAGGATTTTATAGTTCAAAATCTAAATTTGCATTACGGGTTATATAATCTGAAATGTAAATTTATATTATGAATTGTATAATCCAAATTGTAATTTTGCATTAGGAAATCAAGAACTTACGTTACATGGCTTTCATAGTTGATTTCTATACTCTTCCTTACACTTTGTATTATTGTGATATTTGCATTTGTTTTGTAGGATGGAGGTGGAAGAAGATGAGGTGGATGTGAAAGAAGAAGATAGGGTGGGGAGGAAAGTAGGGGGGTGCAGTGAGAAAGGAGAGGAGAGCAAATTTGACTTTTCACTTTTCCTCATGGGGTTCAGTAAGAAATTACGCGGGGGCAGGAAGAAATTTCCTTAAAACAGCAGTAACTTTAAAATGGGCCTTCTATTGTTCTTAGAAAGTCCTTCTGTTAAATTTCTGAATGGACATTATTATTAGCACTCCCAAGTTAGTATATAGACCCTACTTTTAGAAAAGCTATTTGTTGAAAATATTGTTGGGTTGGAAACTTCATAACACAATGAAAACGAGGTTTTGTCGGATGTATAATCTGATACACGATAAAATTCTATTTCCGAAGAATTATTAGGAAAAATTATAACTGTGATATATAGTATTTGTTTTAATATATTTTAGGTCTTCTATTATTTTTGTAGTTCTTGAAAATATTTTTATTACTTTTAAAATTTGACATTTTCTTAGTGTTTTTTTATTTCTTCTCCTTAATTATATAGTTTAGTCTTAAAAATTAAAACTTTTAAGATGATTATGCTTATAAAAAAATATTTATATTAAGATAGCTAGATTATTTTTAGGTTCAATATTTAATCACATAATGTATATATCGTTTTACATGAATGTTGCATATAATTTAATTTTTCTATTTATTTTAAATTAAAATATTATCAATAATGATTTCTACTTTTAATACTATTTTTATTTTTTATTAACCAATACACTTTTAACATTGTAATTTATAAAAAGATACTTAATTATAAATTAATTAAATATATTTTAATATTAATCCTTTTAACATATAAAATAATAAACACTTATAATTTATAATGTAATATAAAATAAAAAATGTTGTGAATAAATAATAAATGATTATTTCACAAAAAGTAATTAAACTAGTATTATTTATAATATATTAAAAATTTACAAAAATAAATTATATGTAATTATGTTATCGAAAAAATTAGTAAACACATTACTCAATTGAATATGCTTATGAAAATAATATATTTTTCTTTGATATTTTTGGTTTTAATACTGACTATAGTTAAAATGAAGGAGTAAAGAAATACTAAAAAAATTCAAAAAAATAAAATTAACAAAATTTTGACAACTAACTTAATAAATAGGCAATGTTGAAAAATATAAGAAAAATAAAGTCAGAATATACAGTCATCATTGAATCAAAACACAAACATTGAAAAGCAGAATATAGCAGCAAAATAAAAAATGTCAAAAGAAAACAATATACGAAAATTCAAAAACATAAATAAATCATTAGGGAGTATTTTTCCTGATCTATCTCTAAGCTGCTGAAGTGATATTATAAATATAGGACTCTGAACAAAAGAGAAAGCACACAATTATATTGAATTGAATGCTTTAACTTAGAATCAGCATTTCAGAAGACAATAAAAATAAAGTAAAATAAAAATAAAACAATAAATAGTAAAAAGAAAATTGTTACATAGTTACTCTTTGACTTGACAATTTTGACATGATCCATGGAAGACAGATTAATCTCAGGACATGTCATTTACCACGCTCAAGACTATAGGATTATGTAGTAGATATTGACTTAATAGGTAGTTTTTTCTTACACTTAAAATTTGAAGATTGTACAGTGATAAACATTTTATTTTCATATTTTTCTATTTATTTATAGTAAAATATCAAAATCCTTATTCCTTGTTAATCACATTAAAAAAAATCTACACTAAATAAAATTTTGTATTATGATATATCAATTAGATAGATCAAATTATAATCGAAAAACTTAAATTATTATACTTTTAAATAAAAAAAGTTTTGCCCGACCATAATTTTTGGATTAGTAATAAATACTTGATCCAACACTTTCTTAAAATTTGTAACTTTAACTAAATCAACATAATAATAAAAAGAAAATGAACAAATTAAATAATAAGACTAAGTGTTAGCAAATAGTAGACTATTTTAAAATCCATAAGGCCTTTCTGCCATTTATATATCATCAAAACATTGACACTGTTCCTTGTTTTGGGTAACAAATCTGGACTTTATCTTTTCTTTGCTTATTTAGGAAGAAAAAAATGCGTGTACGTAAATTTGTAGATGTCACAACAAAGTTCTCGATATCGTTTTAAACAGTAATTTTTTTTTTTTCAAATTTAAAGTAAAACAAAGAAGCACGAAACAAATTGCATTTGGATGAAAGGCATGGGTTTGAAGATTACGAAAATGGTCGAAAAGGTGACACGAAAAGCAAAATCCCTAGCATGAAGAACAAGAATGTTTGGTTAGATTTAGGCCTAAATGATATGTAATAGTTAGGTGAGATGGTGGGGCTATTAGCTTATTTTAGGTTGATATTACTGATTCAGCTGTATTCTGCACTAACAATCTTGCTTATGCATTACTCCTAACTATTTTCTGTCTCTTTGTTTTTTCATTTCAAGCCTAAGCTAGATTCACTATATAGTCTTAAACAATGTGCTTAAAATAACGCAAAAAGAAAATTAAAATTGACAATGCATAGCCCAGAAACTAGGTCAATATATAAATAGAAAATTTATAGCTGGCTGTTACCAAGTTAACACTATTCAGACAATTTTGAATTAGTTGATAGATTATAATAATAGTGTTAATAAGAATATATTATAATTTAAGGAGATGATAAGATGACAACAATAAAGGTGTAAAAGTAGAATATATAGAGTTGAGTTTAAGGTGGTTACCAGATAGTTCCAGTTTGGAAATGTTGTTTTGGATGAATTTGAATAAAATGAGGACAAAAAATTGTTGGAAAGGAGGAACACAAGTGGGGTTGGATTCTACAGGTGTTAGGCATTGTATACCCTTAATTAAGGGAAAGGTATATCTTGCTACCACAAAAATATTGTACTACATTCTGGCCTCACATGTCTCATCATCAACTTCAGTGGATTCATCACTACCATTTCCCACTCATGTTCACTGGACCTAATTCATTTCTCTCCAAAACTGCATTTTCTTCTTGCCACCAAAATTATTAATGAAACATTTTACTTTAGTCTAATTATGTAAATATCTGTTACGGGAATTTGTTTCTCAAAAATATTTCTTCCTATCTTCAACCAATAGTTAAATGCTATCCACATTGTCATAATAAGTAATAAATGTCTAAAGTGCATAAGTGAGTCACCAAAATCAAAGATAACTCATAGCAATAGTTTAATTACGATATTGTTATATATTCTTATTTGTGTAATAACTGTACATTTTATTATTATGACATGTGATTAAAAATGTAAACGTTTTTTTAATTAACAAAATATATATATATATATATATATATATATATATATATATATATATATATATATAAAATATTATATATATATATATATATATATA
>Ga0099822_1006675_pt1 | contig 15005 bp, 5 predicted proteins | sample CowpeawhiteBW_FD_76839 | JGI IMG/M metagenome (GOLD analysis project Ga0099822, IMG submission 76839) | Root nodule microbial communities of legume samples collected from California USA - Cow pea white BW | ecosystem: Host-associated > Plants > Roots > Nodule | place: USA: California | collected...
AAATACATATTTGGTAAAACATACAAAACCAAGCACCAAACACCAACGTACGAAACTCAGAAAACACAAACGCGAAATCTAAAATGGTCTCAAAACAACTGAGATAGAGAATCCAACCAAAAAATCAAACACACAAACAAACAAAAAATGGCATACCTCAGGAAACTAGGGGAACGAAGAAGAAGGAGTGCAGACAACCACCCAACACTACTTTACAAAGGTAGGAAATCTAGAGAAAGGAACCACGCAACAACACCCTTACAAAATAAAAAATTATAACAACCCAACTCTAACCTAACATTTATTAACAGATGGAACGTCCATCAACTCAGTGTACAATATTCCCTCCACCCAACAATCCCAGAGGCGGGAAAAGCCAAATGACAAAAAGGAAGCTGGACAGGAATTTTAACTCAAACAAAAAACGAAAAGGAAGCTGGGCAAGAAGGGTATAACGGTAAAATACTGATTCAAGTTTTTAAAACACGAAAAACTTCTTCAAGACACGGGTAATTGACCAAAAAACCTGTAAAATGGACAAGTGTCAATCGTTTAAGTTGGGGTATTTAGGTAATATCCAGAAGTCATTGTTTTCTTATATTTTAGAAGAGAGAGTAAACTTAAGAAAGTTTCATGGGCCCCAAAAAAAAAGAAGAGAAAGAAAAATAAAATAAACATAAACCATTAATTTGAACTCATGAACCTTCGAATCAGTGGCATGCACAACAACCACCCATCTACAAGCTTTCTTATAATATAAACCATATTGTGCATCCGCCATAAATCAATATTAAAATAATTAAAACCACTAAATGAACACATCCAGGATCGAACCCAAGAACCTGCATGAACATATTCACTCTCGAACCAACAGACCAATTACTTTCCCATGTTATTATACGCACACTTAGTTATATATATATATTCTCAATATTACATATAACATCAAAATTTAAAATAAATAAAACAATAACTTACATCACTTAAACAATTATTATAAATACAACAATAACTAAAACCACTCAAATAATATTGATTTCATATTTTATAATTTAATGACCTAATTAAATTAAATAAATCAACAATCTTAATCAATTCATTAATTTTTCCATGTGTTTCCCTTTAGTCTAATTTTTCCCGTGTCTTACAATCAGGACCCTCTACATGGTAATGGTCACCGAATGTTTCAAATATAGACTCTCTCCTTGGGATTGGTCTAATCTCTTGTTCAAAAAGTCAAATTTACAAAAAGAATATTTTTTTCGGATCGGGACCCTTTACATGGTAATGGTCATCGAATCCTTTAGATATAGACCCTCTCCTCGGGATTGGTCTAATCTCTTTTTCAAAAAGTCAAAGTACAAAAAAGAATATGGTTTTTCGGATCGGGACCCTCTACATGGTAATGGCCGTTGAATCCTTTAGATATAGACCCTCTCCTCGGGATTGGTCTATTGTTTTTCAAAAAGTAAAAAAATGTTGTGTCGAATTGGGACCCTCTACTTGGTAGTGGTTTTTGTGCTCTGATTTGTTAATGGTTAGAATCAATATTTTCGATCTTGATTGATATTTGCTCTGATTTGCTATGATTTGATTTCCATAATGGGTTGACCAATTTCTTCCTTATATTGTTCATTATAATCAAGGGTAGGATTGCAATTTGTGAATATAAATAGACAGTCTATTCCATGAAAAGGGACTGAAAAAAAAATATTTTCTACACTTCTTTAGTTCTTTCCAATCATCACTCCCACATACACATCCCCTTTTTTTATCTCTCTTTAAAAAAAAATTGTTCTTGTGGAAACAATAATAGAATATCAGGGAACACAAATCATAACTTACCCCAATCACTGACTTCTCAGACTAGTTACTCCTCGGTTTGGATGCATCTTCTTCTAATGTTTGTGAATTGGACCCTTAGGGGGTAACCTGCGAAAAGGACTCCGATGATCAAGTCAGCAAAGGCTCTCAAAGGTCAAATCACATATTAGCGAATTGATGAAAGCGTCCTTTTAATTGTTGAGGTCCACATGTATTTATAGAGCTATTTACTATGTTTTACCCCTTTAATGGGTTAGGGCCCTATTTATTCCGTTAGGCCAGTGTTCAGGCTTTGGCTGAGCCTGGGCCAGGCCCAAGTTCAGAGTTGACGGCTTTTACTCATGTGTTATTCTTGAAGTAGGCAGTGTTAGTCGCTATGTATGTGTTATCATTTTATGTGGCTAACTAACCATCTATTGTTTTTTATTATAGGACTAGTCTTAGGCGGTTTGGACCGGGTAGTTAGTAATATCGGTCCTAGCTGCCTAGGTACAACACAAAAACATATTGAAGGAGGTAGAAAATTGAAAGAAAATATTCGCTACACTTCCTCTTTCTCTTCCATTACCACCCACATAAACACACTAGCATTTTACCTTTGTTGGGAAAACAAGAGGGTGAGATTGATATAGAAGAGAACATATATCGAAAAATTTTGAAGGTACGTCATTGCCAAATTCTAATTCTTTTGATTTATTTTTTTCATTTTTCATTATATATATTTTTAATCATAAACAACTATTTTTTCATCTCTTTTAGTGTCTGTCCGGCCACTCGTGCTGCGTGACACCAATTTTCAAATTTATTTTTCTAGAAAATATATCAAAAGAACTAAAGGTAGAAAACAATTTTCTTTATTTAATTTTAGTGTCTGTCTGGCCGCTCGCGTCACGTCACTCATTTTCAACTAATTAAAAATACCAAAAAACATAAAAAAAGTTTTCAAAATTATAAAAAAAAATCAAATCAACAATTTCTAAAAGATTCTAAAGAACTATGTAACCCGTGATTCTCCATTGTGAATGGAGATACGTAGGAGCGAGCATTAATCCTCGTCGAGCCAAAAAAACCAAAAAAATATTTTTGTTTCTTTTGTAATTTAATTTATTATTATTTTTGGGAAAAATTAAATATTTTGAAAACCACATCCTTTTGCATGTTTAGTTAAAGGTACCGTCTTAGGACGGATGTTGAGGGGTGCTGATACTTTCCCCATGCGTAACTGACTCTTGGACCCAAAATCTGGTTTTTTGCAGACCTTGTCTTATCTTACTGGTTTTTCCGTAGTTTTCCAGAATAAACTATGGTGACGACTCCAAACTGTTGTTTTTGCAAATTTAATTTTTGGTTCGTTGTCCCGTCCCGATTTCGGTTGCGACAACCACCCATAATTAATTCTTACACCATTATATTAATTGGGTTAATAACTTTAAATTTTTGGTCTGTATTTCCATAATTAATTCTTTTAATTCCAATAATTTGGCATGTACCCCATAATCAACTCTTGCACCACTATTTTTGGGTTACTGATTTTAATACTTTCTACTCCTTTGTTGTTCATTTTTCCACCTTTATTCTATTTTGGACTTTTCATACACTCCCAAATGTATTAACCCCACACCCCTTACATTAAGTTTTTATTTTATCTTATGTACCTGCATTTTCACTAAGCACACACTTTGCTCTTTTAATTTCCTTATTTTAGGCTAGGAAGCATTTATCTTGTGCACCACGTGTTTCTCTTTATGCACATCATTCCCATGTGTATAGTTTTTCTCATTGCACCCACATACTCACTTAAGCACTCCTTTTTTTATTTCCAGTTTTACCTTTTTTCTAATTAAATCTCACATTTCCATAACGTCATTTTCAAAAATAATAAAAATATTTTAAATTGAAAAGTAAGAATAAATAAAAATTTAAAATTTTTTTCTTTATTTTTTCTTTTAGTGACCGCTTACGTCGCACGACACTTCTTTTTTTAAAAAACAATTATAATTTTTTTTTGTCTAATCGACCGCACGCGTCGCACGACACTCCTTTTTAAAATATAAAAATTATAGAATTGTTTTGGTGTCTATCGACAGCTCACGTCACACAACACTCCCTTTCAAAAATACAAAGTATAAAGATGTTTTTGGTGTCAACCCGGCTGCATGTGTCGCATGACACTCATTTTTAAAAAATGTCAAAACATAACTTTAAAAATTAAATATTCTAATCAAGTTTTTTTAAAGAACTACATAGCCCTAATTTCTCATCTTCATGAGAATACGTAGGACCAAAGTAAATTTGTTCAATATTTTCTTATTTATGGGAAAAATAAGTATTTAAAATAAACACATCTCTTTTGCAAATTTAATTAAAGGTACCCACCTTTGGACGGGCGCTGTAAGGTGTTAATACCTTCCCTATGCGTAACCGACTCCAAGACCCTAAATTTGGTTTTCGCAGACTTCATTTTATTTTTATGGTTTTCCATAATTTTCCAGAATAAACTATGGTGGCGACTTCAAAACTCTTTTCCCAAACCAATTTCTTTTTTATTCGTCGTCTCGTCGCGATTTAGGTTACAACACCTACTAACACAATATGACTTGATGCATGAAATATAAGAGAATGATTAAGTTCAAAGACTACTTTATATCCTTTATCACACAATTGACTTATACTTATCAAATTATGCTTTAAACCCACAATAAGGAGAACATCTTTGATATTGAATGAAGTTCCATTGCTTATGGTTCCTATTCCAAGAATTCTTCCTTTGTTGTTATATCCATAAGTCACCAACCCTTCATTCTGTAATCTCAATTTTTCAAATTTTTTAGTTGAACACTAGTCATGTGCTTGGAACACCCACTATCTAGATACCACAAATCCTTCTTTTTACTCTTCAAGACATGCAAAACAAATTTTGTATTATGTGGTACCCATAATGTAACATCCCTTCCGAGATGCCATGTGTGATTTAAAAATTTACAAAACTTCAAAATACAACCTTAGATACCATCCTATTAAATAGGAACTTTACAACCATTTTATTTATGAAAACCACCTATCAAAATGTCCTTTTAATAAAACTTTATTATCCAAAATAAAACATCATTAAAACTCAAACCAATTCGTTATAAGTTGTCAAGAAAACTTACTACAAATCTTTCCAAATGAAAATAATTCTCAAAATAGACAACTATTAAATCATAGTCTAAAAACAATTCTAAATGATTTTAAAATAAAACTCCAAAGTTTTTCCCTCGAGCTTCTCTTAGCTACGCATCTCCACTAGCATCTGCATCAACATTTGCTCTAATATAATACTCACATTATACGATCATCGCACAAACACAACAACACACAAAAGCAAGGGTGAGCTAACTAATGAGTGCTTATTTTTGCCCTCATTTAATGTTTAATTTTGGATTTTTAATTGAATTTTGTTCTTAAAAGATTGATTTAATTGGGATTTCTTATAATTGGGTTTATTGAGCATGAGATACAAAAAGATGTTAAAAATAAATTTTTAGTTGTATAAATGTTCTTTGGATATTTTGAGGTGTATTAGTGCAGCTGCAACTAAGTTGAGCTCATTGAGGTGTGGAAATAAATTGATTAAATCTTCATTACACCTTAAAGATAAATCCAAGAATACAAAATTATCAAAATCATAAAAATCCAAGCCAATCATTACATGAAGACGACAAGAAATGGACCTTGTGGTTTTCTCTATCTTTATGATAAAAGATAATTTGGGAAAAATATATCTTTAGATATTTTATTTGATATTTTTAAATAATTATGTTATTCAATTATATCATAAAATATCAAAAGGTAATAACTACCAAATCTTTTTAAATTTGATAAGATCTTCTTAAATCTTTTTAGATCCACAATAAACAAATATATGTTGAAGATATTAAATTATTTAGAAGATAATTTGAGGAGATTGCAAAGTACTTATTTGGAAAATTAATACAAATATTAGTTGGCGATAATTTATTATATATCTTTAAGTTATTAATTTATTTAATTATATTAGATATTGATATTATCAAACAACTATATTTGTCAAATAGTCTATATATCTCCAAATATTTTTAAATATTCATAATCACTATAAAGATAAACATTTATCTTTATCTTTATTTTAAAAGATATTTGAGAGATTTTAGCAATAAAAATGTTCAATACAAGTCCTATATAAAGAGACCAATGAGAAGAAGAAAAAGGAAGTTGGGAACTTTGGAGTTTAGGAACCCTTTAGGGAGGGCCTAATTTCATTCTCCATCTCTACTTTCTTCTTTTATTTTTATTTTACTTTTGCATCCCATGAAGGGATAAGTTTTAAGGGTTGGTTCCATTGTAATTTCATTATGGATTCTGAGGTTAGAATGAATAAATTGGTTTGCTCTTTTGATTCTTATTATATTTTATTTTCATTTATGTCTTTTGCCTTTTAATCAAGTAAAAGTAATGATTTTTACATTGTAGCAAGTTAGCACGCTATTAAATCTATATAACATATCAATCATATGAGTTCAAGGGTTTTTAATTTTAATTTAGAATGTACTTTGATTAAATTTAGAAACTTTCATGTGATTGAATGGATTTTTGCCAATGATTGAGAATGTACTTTAATTAGAGGTGAAAACTTTATAAATAGAATTAATCAAGAATGTAGTTTGGTTAATTAGCTTTTTGCTTGAGTTTAGAGGTAAAAGAATGGACATGATTAAGGATAGTAATATGTAATTGAGAATGTACTTTGGTTAAATTTACTATGATTAATCTACAAAATTCTTGCATTTGATTGAGAATTTACTTTGGTTAATAATGAGAACGCCATCAAATTAATTGAGAATTTACATTGATTAATTTGCAAATCTACAATAATAATTAATTGAGCAATAATATTTAGATAACCAATGATGGATCTATTTTGAAAAATCAGTGAATCAATCTATTTTCTTTATCATTGGTTTTATATCTTTTATCTTTCACCAATTTTATTTCTCTTATTACTTATTTTATTTGACTAACTCTTTTGTATAGTTTTTATAAGAAGTAATTTATTAGAAATCGATTCTGTGTTCGTTGGGAGACGACTAAGGGTTGACTTTACCCATATTAATCTTTTGGCTATTTTCTTAATAATATTGGAGTTATTATAGATAAGTAATATTAATTTGATCGCTTCACGATAATGTTATCACTAACGAAATAAACATCACCGAGAATATTAATTATATCACATTCTCTCCCATGCCATCCAATATATCAACCCATCATATGTTCCAAAACCACAACATGCAATCATCGACATATTACCACTTAGTAATATAAACGGTATGAAATTCTCTCATAACCAATCACTTTACCTTTATTGCGCAACAATGCCCATTGGAAATGCCATTTCCCCTACTTTCCATAGACTTACAAGCAACAACTCTACCCGCTTGACAAAGCCTTGGGTAAGAGCATTCTTCCTAAGCTCATGCTAAAAACTTATGGCTGAAAGAAACCCTTTTACCCTGGCTCAATAAAGCCCTCTGGGTAAAAGAACCATCTTGTCTTTATGGTTATTAGAGAATTCATATTGTCTTATCACACATATACAATATACATATCATAACTCATCACATGATCAAACATACCTCAACTCATCATGCAGTTTCATCATATCATGACACATTATACCTTAATACACATATATGATCATACCAAACCCTACAAATGTATTCCAAACAAGCACAACACACAACCATAATTCTTACACCAAAGTTCCTAAGCAAAATTTATCATTACAAAACCAAAAACACTGCAATAGTGTGTGACATATTTCTCAAACTACAGACCTCCAATCGACAATCCCACTAGTCAAACCAAATATTATCATGTTACGGATTAACTTTCCAAATTTGAGCTGAATCCAATGGTTAACGAGTCGGGAAAGTCAATTTTACTAAAATTGCACAAACCAGAAAAACACATTTGCCTAGAATACGAAACACAATGTCAATAAGACTTCATGAGACATTTCTTAAAATACAAACCTCCAAACAAAGACCACACCATTCAAATTGAAGAACAACATGTTACCAATCAATTATCAAAATTTCAGCTTAAGCTAACGATTAACGAAACGGGAAATACAATTTTACCAAAACTGCACAGATAAGTAAATACATACTCGCCAAAATACGAAAACTAACGTGAAACACATATTTTAGTCACTTCAAAGGCACCCAAATAAAAGAAATACCAAATGACCATTCACCATGCACAAACATTCACAATACTTTATTCCTTACCTTTCAACCTTCCATTTCATGCACATCAGTCACCGCTACATCACAACAAATTCAACCAATTTAGAATAGAATTGCACCTAATAGATTCATAACCCTTAGTAAACCTTACCTCAATCTTTCACAGCCTACACTCCCACTGCACCATAAAATGCTGCATTTACCATTTCATGATACTCAATAAAATGTACTCAATTATCTATTAACCATACTCACAATGAAGCATACAAAATAATTGGGTATATAATTTTACCACCAAACAATGCCAACATCATATTCACATCATCAAATTCAATCTTAAAATACCAAACTATATCACACCCATCATATACCAATAATCCATACCACAACTATAAGTGCACATGAACATGAACCAAAATCAATGAACTTACCTCTTATACGCAAATTCTGCCACCAACAATTTCTCAACACAACTTTCTAGTGTCTATACAACAATATTTATCCAATGTCATCAAAAATTCATATTAAGAACTAAAATTTTCCTATATCCTAACAAACATAACAGATCATCATATCAACTTAACATTAAAAAAAAATCTTTCTAACCACGACAATAAAATTTCACCATACCAAAACAAATTCTTAGACCACCCGTTCTACCACCCAAAGAATACACCTTAAAACAAAATTATTATTTCACCTCAAGAGAATCCAAGCTTTCCACCAACATTATCACGTTCTTATTTTTATCTCATAGTCACAAGTAATATAACAAAATGATCATAGAAACTGAATATTCCCCTTTGTAATTCCATATTCCAACTTTAAAAAGATACTAAAAATTTCACTACACGTAGCCACAAAATAATAAGAACAAGGTGTAGCTCTCCTTACATGGAATACTCTAGAACAAAGATTCTTCCTTCCAACAGAGAATTTATGCCCTAAAGTGACCTTCTCCTTCTTCCCTTGTCTTCCACTCACAAATTTTTCCAACTCTAGAATAAGAACAAGGTGTAGCTCTCCCTACTCTAGAATACTCTCTCTATTATTGCATGTTGCTCTACCACACCACACATGCCAATTTTTAACTTAACTAAAAAAAGCCTTATATTTTCTCTTAAAATTTAAAGTTGATAACTATCTCCATTCAAAATATTTTTTTACTTAATTTCCCTTTTTAATAATACATTTTAAAATAATAAAACAATACAATTAATGGCTGCACCAAAATAAAAATTATTTTGACCACCTGTTCATTTTTTTTACTCATAAAATAATTAAAATTAAATTCTTAATATTTATTTATGCACTTTAAACACCTTAATGAGCAATTATTTTATGTGCCTATGACTAGATTCAAGGAACCTAACTTCAACTCTCCACCTTTCCATGACTACTAGAAATTAATAAAATAAAACCAATACATTTTGCTCTACCTAAGTTTCAAACACACAACCACCATGATCCAAATAGCCACACCAAACTAAATAGACTATCACATTTATCTTGTCAACTACATGTACAACAAACATTATAAATAATATTTAAATCGGTGATGAATTCAAAATAAATTATAAAAAAAATTATAGAATATAAATCACTCCAATTACACACAAACACTTCCAAAACAATTATAAAACAATATTTAAAATAAAAATACTCCAAATTCACATATCAAGTATCAAATCTTTAACCACCAACCCATGAAGGCTCTATCCAATTGTACTAATGGCTTTCTTCTGAGGGACTCTATGAAAACGCAAGGTGGAAGTTCCATGGATGATGGAAGGTTGTGCGGAAGCTAAGGGATGAAAAGGAAAAGTGTCTCAATTTTATGGTGTGGTGTTTAGTGAAGGTTTCCTAAGAGAGGCAAGACCAACTCTAAGGAAGGAACCTAGAGTGATTCTAGAGATAATTCCACTCTAAAGTGAGCTCAAACAAGAGAGGTGCACCAATTTTGGAAAAAATTCATTTCTCAAATTCAACCTTCAAAATACATTAGTAGTGACCTTTATTTATAGGAGCAAGTTGTCTTAAACCTAGATGAGCAAACCCATAAAAATGTCATCTTGGAAAACTTGGAGAGTAAGTTAGAAATCCTCTCCAATGAGAGGTGGAGATGTGGCAATTACATGAGAGAATCCTCTCCACTCATGGAATGACACATGGCAACTAATTCTAGAAAAATCCTCCATTAGGAGAGTGACACATGGCCACTCAAGCCTTCCTCATCAAGTTTAAAGACTTATTCTTTGACCCCTTGGTCAACCATCATGTGCACTACCTTTTAGTCAACCTTGGGCCGTGACCCAAGTTTACTTTGGTTGACCCACTTTCCTACTCTATTTTGTCTCATTATACAACGCCTAAAATGAAATTTCCTATACTAGGCATTGGCCCAAGCTATAAGGCCTTGAGATGATTTTCATCATGTACTATACTTCACTTTTGTAAAATTATTTATTTATTTATTTAAATAATACTCCTTATTTATTTATTTAAATAATACTCCTCGCGTACAATTATCCCTCTTGAAAAATATAATTATATTTCTTAGGTCTTACCTTCTCCCCAACCTGGAAACTTTTGTCCTCATAAATTGTACTTACCATAAAAAAAAATAGATAGGGTCTTCCTCATGTCTTCCTTTAGTTCTGAGTTGACATCTTTTAACATCAACTCAATTATTCATATACCTAAACTTATTCTCTTAAGAGCTCAAGAATCCTTTCAATTATTCATCAATATATCAAAAATATTATCATCCACAATTGAGCATAAAATAACAATTGACCACAAATTTCCCTTCATACATCAATAATCAAACATCACAAAATTTCAATTACCTCAAACTAATGCTCAAATTTAAATCCTAAAATTCATCCTTTAAACCTTATTTTCATAAAACCCTTTTTTCACAAATTATTATTCACCGATACTAATTTCAAAAATTCTCAAAACTTTCCAAAAATAGTAGATATCCACAAAACTTTATTTATCATCAACCATTCATTCTCATACAACAAATTCATCCCTTACGCCATTAATCAAATTTCCGAAAATTCACTTTCACCAAAATCATTCAAAACATTACTATAAACTTAAACCTCCTCATTTTGTTAAAAATAATAACTTTTTTTCTAAAAATCCACTAATATTTAGGAACTAATTATTCAAATTGGTGCACCTAATAAAACTATTCCACAGTAGGTACCTCCCCCAAATCTAATCACTGCACAAAGCTCAAATTAAAAACTCACAAGTCATCTTATTACCAATATATATATATATATATATATATATATATATATATATATAATTAAAATATATTTTATATTATAATATATTATATTATTTTTTTTTTTGTGTATAATAAATTATTTTCAAATTGTGTATCTAATAAATTTTAGTTTAAGTTCATAAAAAATATTTATTTGTATTTTAATTCTAATATTATATTATATTTTAACTAGTTCTTACGATTTTTTTTTAATTTCTCTTTTTATCTATTAACTTATGTTTTTTTGGTAACTGAAATGCTTTTACCTTATATTATATGTGTATTATAGATAGATATATGTAACAGAAATAAGTTAATTTATTAACAATATAAATTACGTGATATATGTTTTAACTCAATTGATATATAAATAGTAAAAATTAAAAAGGAATTTAAATAAAATAATTTATTCTATTATATATCTAACTTTAGAAAAAAAAATATTGGGTACGTAAATATCAACTATATATTAGTAAGTGAATCTTATTGAAGTGTTTATATATGTATTTTTATATTTATTGATTGATTTGTACACACACATATATATATATATATATATATATATATATATTGATATTGATGATTAATTTTTTCACATTTACTTGTTCATAGACCTACTCCGTTGAAGTGGACCTGGTATCGGCCGAAAAGAAAACCTATTGACCCAAAGCACCGTGGGACGGTTAGTATAGAGCAAAAGTAAAACGCAAATTCAATTAAATTAAAGTAACTAACTCCCTGTGTCTAAAACCCAAACCCTCAATAGTGAATAGTAGTAATACTAAACCTTGTGCTGCCGCGCTTCCTCTTCTGCGCCGAACCATGGCGTCCGTGGATCCTCCAAGGAAGAAGAAGAAAGGACGATACGGCGTCGCAGAGTTGAAAACCCTAGGGAACCAGCTTCTCTCATCCGCCTCGCACATCAACAACCTCCCTCTTCTCCTCACATTCCTTTCCCCTTCTTCTCCTCCTCACCACGTCCTCGAATCCCTCCTCTCTCTCCACTCCTTCTTCCTCCCTCTTCTACCCAAGCTCCCTTCCTCCTCCGCCGTCGCTGCCTCCGCGGCTGCTCCCTCCGCCGCTGACCAGTCCGAGTTCATCTACCTCACCTGGCTCCGTTCCAAATTCGATGAGTTCCTCAAGTCACTCCTCGACATTCTTGCCTCGCCACAGTCCGACGAGACGCTCAAGGAACTCGTGCTAGACACGCTCATGGAGTTCGTGAAGGTGGCCAATGGCGGCGCCTTCCACTCCGCTTTGTACCACAAACTTCTCCTTAGCATTGTACGTTATGCCAATTTTGTTGATAAATTTTATTGTTGTTGTTGATGTTGTTGTTTCGATCTGATTTTGTTGGTTTTGGACTGTTGCTATCAGGTTCGCTCCACTAGTCCCGCTACGTTTTGTGTGGATCTTCTGGAGTCGAAGTATTTCAAATATATTGATGTCCGGTATGGTTGTTATGCTAACATTGTTTGTCTACTCTAACTATTCGTTCATTTCACTTTTTTTAGCATGGTTCTTTTATATTATTATGGTTTATGGAATATATTGTTTCGCTCTTGGCCCCTGTTATGGAAGGCTGGATTTATGTAGCTTGTGTTATGGGGATGAATTTGTTAGTCCTTAATTCACTGACACGATATTCTTGTTATTTTAACCTGCGCGAGTGTTTAGTGAATAACTTTGGTTGGTTATGGAGTTTTGTTTGTTTGCTGAAATATCAAGTTACTTGGTGCAGCTATTTTACATTTATAAGTCTAAAAAAGCTCGCTACTACTTTGGAAGGCAAAGATGACTCAGGTGCTTTTCTAGCCTTTCTTTTGTCTTAGTCGCCCAGATTTTAGCATATGAAATTGCAAACAGGAGACTTGTGTATTATATTTTCAATATCCCACCATTTGAATATTAGTCCATTGGATAATTTGTTTGCTTATCCCTGTCAGATGACAAAATTGCAAGCGCAGATGGCAACAATGAAAGTCAATTGAGCTCAAAGTTAGTAAGACCTATGACCATTGCTTTGAAGCTACTTCTATGGTTTTTTATTTCCTTCCTTATATGTTTGTAGATCATTGTTGTTTGTAGCCTAATATTAGTGCAAATTGATTTTTTCTTTCCTTTTTCCTTGGTCATAAACCATGCTTACAACATGCTATAGCCTATAGGCAATTTATTTAGCTTTGCAACTCGATGCTTTATAGTTCAAGTTAAAAGTTGTAATTATCTGAATTCTGCCAGGCAGTTTAGGTCCAAGTTATGAAACTAGGAGATGAATACTTTATTTTAAATAACTTGTTCTGATGATAAGTTGAAAATGTACCATTTTCAGCACGGAATGTTTCATCCGCAACATGTATTATACTATATCACACGTTCCCCCTCTCCAAGGTTCAGATGATACATCTGATTTGGAAATGTGGAGCAGCTCAGGTGAGTTCTCATTTACTTGTTTGACATTTTGTTTTTTAAAAAGCTATGTATCACAATATTTAGTGCCTTCTTGCCCCCTCCTCCTTTAATACTCTGTAGTTAATGCTATTTTATTTTAGAAAAAGGAACTATAAAAGTGTACCTGTATTTTTTATTTGGGTTTTTTGTCCATAGAAAGTGACCAAAAGCAGCATTCCGGAGATGTGAGTGTTGATGATAAGCTGCTGAAGTCCAAGAAGCCTAACAAAAATGTCAGTTATTATTCCATACTCTTTGCTAAGTTAAATCTTACTCCCCATTCTGTTTCTTTTTTTCATTATTGAGCATCTCGTATCCTCCAATTTCCTAGTAGTTTTGTTATCTTTATTTTTAGGATTTTATATATCATAGAACCTTCTCATTTAAGCACTCTTCATTATTTGTCTACTGTTTCTTACTCGTCATGTTTCACTTATAGGTATTGTCAGCAGCAAAAATTGCAAAGAAGATGAAGTTAAAATTTACAAAAGCTTGGATTGCATATCTTAGATTGCCACTTCCACTTGATGTTTACAAAGAGGTAATGTAAAAGTTATGCTTTTGAAATTTGAATATAGTTGAAACATGGTTAAAATTATATATTTAAGATATCTCAAGGCTTTCATGAGATTCAATGTAGGGGAACAAGTGGGAAGAAACACAAATGGTGGGATTGTGACATGGGTTGTATCATCCTAGTAGAAGTTTGAAATATGTGTCTGTGAAAAACTTTCTTTAAATCTCAACCAGTACTTAAGCATACAAATACTGATAGTAGTTCTCACTTTCCATATGCTTTCGTTGTTTAGATATATAACGAGTTAAAAAAGGAGAACTGTTAGTTGGATTAGTTAGAAGAGATTGGTCATAAACAGGGGAAATTGTATTGATTGGGGCATTCTATGAATTTGATAGTTTACGCTAGTAAAAGGAGAGATCCTTTTTGAAGGGAAATCCTAGGAGAGAATTCTAATTTTCATTTTCTGTTCCATTCTCCAATAATTTTCTGGGGACACAATTTCAAAAAGGAGGGGAGCTGCATTTGGATGGTGTTTCACATGCCAAGATGAATGATTAGGGCAAAATGATGATTTGTTCTTTTTTTTTTTTTTTTTTTTTTTTTTTTTTTTTTTTTTTTTTTTTTTTTTTTTTTTTTTTTTTTTTTTTTTTTTTTTTTG
>Ga0099822_1006677_pt1 | contig 15003 bp, 11 predicted proteins | sample CowpeawhiteBW_FD_76839 | JGI IMG/M metagenome (GOLD analysis project Ga0099822, IMG submission 76839) | Root nodule microbial communities of legume samples collected from California USA - Cow pea white BW | ecosystem: Host-associated > Plants > Roots > Nodule | place: USA: California | collected...
AAAAAAATATATATATATATATATATATATATATATATATATATATATAAATATATATATATATATATATATATCCATAATGAACTCTTAAAAAAAAATCAAATAATTGGTACTAACATTTTTATTATAAAATCATACACAAGTTTGAATTTTAAATTTCATAATAACTTCTCTATAAAATGGCATAAATTTAAAATCTAAAAGTATAAAAATAAAAAACAAAATATCTGGAAAACATATATTTTTTTCATTAATCAAATAAAATATTAATTAAAATATGATTCTTTCTAGTAGTCATTAAAATTTAATATATATATATATATATATATATATATATATATATATTATAATAAGAAGCAAAAATTAAATCAAAAAATTTACAATAAAAATGACTTATCTTAAATGGATTTAATGAATAAGTTAATAATAATAATGAATAACATGTTTGTGACCAAAATAAATTTACAAAATTGTTTTGCTCGCAACTCTTATCTGATACCGTTGTTTTTAAATTAAGACTTAAAAAGAACTTGAAGGAAATAATATACTAAAAAAATTCTATTTAATTAATATTTTAAAGAGTTAAATTTATTTTTTATCGTCTATTATAAAAAATTATGTTTTTGTTTATAAATTAAATTGTAAAGCATTGAGTTGTTGTATGTTTTACAAATAATGTAAAACACCATTCTTAATTCTTAAAAAGACACATAAAAATTTTACACTTTTTATTGAAGTCAAAGTTTTATATAATGTAATACTTTATAATTTTATTTAAATATAAAATATAATTTTTATTTTTTAATAATATAAAGATGTAAAACATATTTAATCTTATTTTAAATGTGTTGGTAGTATATGATAATTCTAAGTAGTTGAAGGTAATTCTTTCTCAAATATATAATAAATGATCTTTATAAGATTTTGAACAGAGTATCGACTTCATTTAACAAAACTTGTGATGTTAATACATGAAACTAGTTAAAATACATTTGATATTATGATTCTAAGTACAATATTTTATAACATGATAAGTTTACTAATTTGGACAGTAACTATTTAAAATCAGAGATGAACATGAACAGCATAAATCTTCAACTCTTAACATACTATATCAAAGTACTCATTTTTTTTTCCAATGAACAGTGATGTGACAGTAAGATTTGAATCTAAGACTCTATTCAATCACTTTTTTTTTTTCCTTTGTACAATGATGTAACATTAAGGTTTGAATTTAAGACTTTGAATTAGTAGTATGAGAAAATGTGAAGTGTTGATGTGTGGTTATTGTACAAGAAAAGCACCCGAATGCAAGAAATTTCAGTGGAATGTAAGGTGGGTTTGGGACCCAAATTTTAACCACGGGAAGGAATATTGTCTAAAACACGATCATGTCATGTAATTAAGCAAGGCTAATCTTGTTTGATTTTATTAATTTTTATATATATTTTTTATTAATAATACCCTACTTCTTTAATGAGTTCTTTTAACCATGCCTGTCTGTGATTGATTGCTTTAGTCTATATTTCATGTCGGCTTGTTCACATAAAGCACCAAAAGAAAAGCTGTCTTCCTTTTGTTCAGCCCCTCTGATTTCTCGGCGACAAGTCAGTTTTCTCCTCTTTGGTCCTTCAGACATCACCTTGTTACCTTAATCCACACGAAGTGTAGTTCCCATTTCCTCCTTCTCCATTTTGGTTCATTCTCTGGGCTTCTTCATGCTGCTCATGACTGTGGTGCCTACAAGGTCATTCATTTCGGCTTGTTTTTATGTGGGGATCAGTTTCCAAGGCCTTTTTGTTTGCTTTGTTTTTCTTTCTTTGATTGCTTGGTGTCACTGTTAAAATGGTTGTTGTGTTGTGTTGTGTTGTGCTTTACAGGTTTTGGCTTCTTGGACACCCTCAGCTTGATTTGGTTTCAGCTGCAAGGTTCTTGTTTTTTCGTTTTGAAGTGTTGGTTCTGGCTGTAGCAGAATTCCATTGAGTCCTTGGATGTTGGCGGAGGGAATTGCAGAAAGGGGAGACTTTGTGCTGTGGTTCTGCTAGTTTTTGAATTCGAAACTTGTGGGGTTGGAGGCAACAATTAGAAGCATTTCTGGGAATAAAAGGGTGAGCTTTTTGTTACTTCTGCTCGATGTTATTAGAGAACTTTGTGGTAGGTACCGAAAGGGGGTCTGCATCTTCTTCTTTGCTTCTGGGAAAGTGTTGCAGCTTTTTTTGGACTATGAGTTGGAGTTAGAATTGTTGCTTTTGTGGAAGACTTGGCGAACAAGGTTAAATCTTGTTTCAGGAAGAAGAGTGTTGAACTTGTTTGGGGTCATCACTTTAACAGGTGGTAATGAAGGCTCCTCCAAATGGCTACTTGCCTAATTCCGGGGAAGGTACTTTTTCTCAACCTTTACTTGCAGCCTCATGTTCTCTGTCTCTCCCTCTGTGTGGTTGTGTTTTCCTGTTTCATCAAACACTAACATTGCTTAAAGGAATCCGAGGATGATTACTTTCAAGAAAATCGGTGATTTATATTGTTGAATCAACATAACACCATCGTAGATCGAATAATAAATATGATTATATCGTACTGAAGGGAAGTTGACATTATTCATCTGAGTTTAAAGTTGATCTTTTGGTTAATTTCTGGTGTTGCTTTGTTAGCCCTCTTCTTCATGAGATGCTTCCTTTTACCTGCGGCCTAAACAAAAGTGATACCTTGGAATATTAATCTGTCTTTATTTTGTTGTATTTCACCCCTCATTTTTTGTCATCTTTTATTCTTTTGACCTAAAGATAAACTTTCATGGTTGTAAGCGCCAAATCTGAATGTGCTTGAAGAATAATTGTGATAAAGATATCTGTGCTTGCTACAGGGGAAAGGAAGACCATCAATTCAGAGTTATGGCATGCATGTGCTGGACCATTGGTTTCCTTACCTCCTGTTGGAAGTCTTGTGGTTTACTTTCCTCAAGGACACAGTGAGCAAGTATGTTTCTTATGCCATAATTCTAAGATCATGATATTTCTTCATTGTGATATCTGATGGAGCTTCTTTTGACTACTTATTACTTTTAGGTTGCAGCATCCATGCAAAAGGAGGCTGACTTCGTTCCTAGTTACCCTAACCTTCCATCCAAGTTGATTTGCATGCTTCACAATGTTGCTCTTCACGTAGGTGCACTTTCCTGTTGTGGGAACTTACATTGCAGTATTTCTATAGTCACAAGTTTTGAAGACATCTAAAAAAATTGAAATTTCAAGACTAGATGCATTCAATCTCTACTGAAATTTATCTTCCTGGAAGGGACATGTACAAATAATTCACCTTCTTTCTTATTTTTGGATCATGGTTAGTCACCAGGGATTTAGAATAAACTAATGTTCATTTTGAAGGAAAAGAGTGACATTTCTGCATGACATGTCTTTTTACAAATTATGTCAATTGTCCTCTACCAAATCTTGAGGTTGAAGACTTTGCAAGCTCTGTTTCTTTTTCTTCATTTGCTTAAGATGGTGGATATCATTTGCCACATCATCCATGTATTAGTTATAGACCACCTTCGGTTGATGTCTTGAAGCAACGTCATTACAATTTCTCAAGCATTTGATATGATGGCCCTTTCTGGTTTTTTTCTTTTGTGAATCTTGCATAATACATATATTGATAATTCTTTCTGTTTTGGATCAGGCTGATCCTGAAACTGATGAGGTCTATGCACAGATGACCCTTCAACCTGTTACTAAAGTAGGTCAGCTGTTCAATCAGCTAGTTTATTGATGTGTATCTAAGATCTAATTCCCACTAAACCTGTTATCTAAGACTGTGTTTGATGTAACTGTTCTACAGTATGACAAGGAAGCAATATTGGCATCTGACATGGGTCTCAAACAAAACCAACAACCTACTGAGTTCTTTTGCAAAACTCTTACAGCTAGTGACACAAGCACTCATGGTGGATTCTCTGTGCCTCGCAGAGCTGCTGAGAAAATATTCCCACTTCTGGTGTGTATTTAATATTTTTTTCATTTGCACGGGGTTGGAGATTTTATGTGATCTTTTCATGCTGATTAGAAGTGTGTTTGATAGGATTTTTCAATGCAACCTCCAGCTCAGGAGATTGTTGCCAAAGATTTGCATGACAGTACTTGGACATTTAGACATATTTATCGAGGTATAGCAAAGCAACTCTTACCGGTCTTCATTGTCTTCATCCTTTGTTATAGTATATCATTCTTTCTCTTTATGTATGCCTCATTGATTCCCCAACAGGATTCATTGTTATCTAAAACACATCATTTGACTTAAACTAAACTTACACCAGAAAAATTCTAGGATTATCAACATTGGGATTGTATAATAAGTTTGACCAAATTATGATCATAGAACTTAAGCATAATTTGATGATTTACATGGTTGGATGCTAAAATTTCTAGAACATCGGTTACAGGACAACCAAAGAGGCATCTATTGACTACGGGTTGGAGTGTCTTTGTTAGCACAAAAAGGCTCTTTGCTGGAGATTCAGTTCTTTTTATCAGGTAAGGCATAAAATTTTTTATTTGAAACTTTGGAAATAACTTCCACCCTGTTGCTGAGTCAATTAATTGTGATTATATTCAGGGATGAAAAACAACAACTTCTTTTAGGTATTAAAAGAGCTAACAGACAGCAGCCAGCACTATCTTCATCAGTAATATCCAGTGACAGCATGCACATTGGCATTCTTGCTGCTGCAGCTCATGCTGCTTCAAATAACAGCCCATTTACTATTTTCTATAATCCAAGGTGCTGTATATATTTTTGGCATATATTTACTACTATTTAATTACCAGAATGCATCCATTGAATATTTGTGACAGCCTCTTATAGACATTTGTCAATTTTACAGGGCCAGCCCCGCTGAATTTGTAATTCCATTGGCCAAGTATAATAAAGCTCTCTACAATCAAGTTTCCCTTGGAATGAGATTCAGAATGATGTTTGAGACCGAGGAGTCAGGGGTGCGCAGACATATGGGTACAATCACTGGGATCAGTGACTTGGATCCTGTCAGATGGAAGAGTTCACAGTGGCGCAATCTTCAGGTATTATCATAAGAAATGCATTATTTGTATAGTTGAAATAGGAAAAGATAAATAAAATTGATCTAAAACATGCATTTAATGTCCTGTAATCTACATTACATGAGCATGTGCATAACTCTGTAATGTGACCAATAATGAGAGAGGGAATCATGTTTTCAATTTTGATAGGTTGGATGGGATGAATCAACAGCTGGTGAGCGCCCAAGCAGAGTTTCAATTTGGGATATTGAACCAGTAGTGACTCCTTTCTACATTTGTCCTCCTCCATTTTTTAGGCCGAAGTTTCCCAAGCAGCCAGGAATGCCAGGTAGCAAGAGTACTCACCATAAAAATTTTAAATTTTATTCAGATTTTACTGTTCTTGGAATCTAATGTTCTTAATCTGTCATTTACTCACTATTAAATGAAATCAAGTTGCTTCTATGAAGAAAGTATAATCTCACATCTAATAGCTTTATTGAAGAGTAACATTCAGGAAATCTGTATACTTTTTTCCTCTTCTTCTCTTATCACTGGCTAGTTGTCTATAGATTGATTCTAACAGATGATATTTGCTTGCTTATTTGATTTTGCAGATGATGATTCTGATATAGAAAATGCTTTCAAGAGAGCTATGCCCTGGCTTGGAGATGACATTGGAATGAAGGATGCCTCAAGTTCAATCTTCCCAGGTTTGAGTTTGGTGCAATGGATGAGCATGCAGCAGAATAATCAGTTCTCCGCTGCCCAATCTGGATTTATGCCCCCATCCATGCTTTCATCCAATACACTGCATGGTAACCTTCCCACTGATGATCCATCCAAATTATTGAACTTTCAAGCTCCTGTCCTCTCTGCACCAAATCTACAATTTAACAAACCTAACTTACCAAACCAAGTCAACCAATTGCAACAACCCCAAACATCATGGCCACCGCAGCAGCAACAACAGCAGAAGGTGCAGTCACTGATGCCAACAACCTTAAACCCGCTCCAACAGCAGCAACAGAGGCAACAACAGATGCCTGTACTGCAAAACCTGTCACAACCACAGCAACAACAGCCCCAAATGCCTCAACAGAGAGCACAACAGCCACAGCAACAGCAACAGCAGCCATGTCAACAGACCATCATGAATAATGGGGCAGTTTCTTCTAATCAGATTCCAAATCAGTGTGTGCAGCAACCAGTGACATACTCCCAGCTTCAGCAACAGCAATTACTCTCAGGAAATATGCCACCCCAACAAAGTTTTCAATCACCCAATAAGAATGCATTGCTGATGACATCCTTACCGCAAGAATCTCAGTTTCAACAGCAAATAGACCAGCAAGCTAGTCTCTTACAGAGGCAGCAGCAACAGACACAGTTGCAATCATCTCCGTTGCAGTTATTGCAACAAAGCATGTCACAGAGGGCACCACAGCAACCACAAATGACACAAATGTCACAGCAAAACAGCTCAGAGCAACAACCACAGTTGCAGTTGCTACAGAAATTGCAGCAGCAACAACAGCAGCAACAGCAACAACAGCAACAACAACAACTCCTTTCCACTTCTAGCCCACTTTTGCAGTCTCAGCTTCTACAGCAACAAAACCAGCAATTACCGCAGCTGCCTCTATCACAGTGTCATCAGCCTCAACAGCTTGGCAACAATGCTTTCTCAATGGAGAAGCTTTTCAATGGCAACAACTACTCTTCTTCGGCTTTGATGCAAACACAGCAGCTTCCTATGAACCAATCCCATAATACACAGAAATCATTAACTAATACTAGAGCTCCTTCAACACTTACAGATGGAGATGCCCCATCATGCTCAACTTCACCGTCTACTAATAATTGTCAGATATCTCCTTCAAATCTGATTAAAAGAAATCAACAGGTACCAACCCCATTAGGAGGACCTTCGGTAGTTGAACCAACCAATCATTTGATACAGGAGCTTCATAGAAAGTCTGAGATGCAGATCAAACACGAATTACCCGGTGTAAGAGGACCTGACCAGCTGAAGTGCAAAGGGACAATTGCAGATCAGATGGAAGCTTCTTCTGGAACATCTTACTCTATTGATCCTAATAATATCCACCAGAACTTCCAACTTCCCAGTTTCTGCATGGACGGTGATGTCCAATCACACCCAAGAAATAATCTTCCATTTGCCTCTAATCTTGATGGATTAACACCTGATACTTTGCTCTCAAGAGGGTATGATTCTCAAAAAGATCTTCAAAACTTGCTGTCCAATTATGGTGGTGCTCCAAGAGACATTGAAACCGAGCTGTCCACTGCTGCCATTAGTTCACAGCCATTTGGGGTGCCAGACATGCCTTTTAAGCCTGGATGCTCCAGTGACATTGCAATCAATGATCCTGGGGTTTTGAATAATGGCTTGTGGGCTAGTCAGACTCAAAGAATGAGAACATATACTAAGGTTCGTCCTTTACTTATTGAAAAATCTATCACCTATTATATTTTCTGAACACATACGCTGTCTTAATGTTTCGTGAAACACAGAAATAGGGATGTCATGCAAGTCAAACATCTTTTTGGTATTTATATTTTAGTGGCATATATGTGAAATGTTCATGATCAGATACCTTTCCTATATTTTTTTTTTATTGTCTGAAATTCTTAGTTCAACTCTTGATCCTAAGTTACGTTCTCAGTTTTTGACCCACTAAGATTAAGGTAATAATTTTAGCATAACACCAGTACGGTCACGATCTTGCCCCATCTTAACACTGCATATGTATTTGCCTAATGATTTCCTTTCCAATTCAATCATGACCAACGGCCTTATCTTTTTCTGATTCGGAATGTGCTTGTTAGAAATAAGAGTTTTGTATGTAAGTTTCACTGATTGATCAATAAAAGTATAAGCTGCACTTTGTAGTACTTGTTAACCTGTATTGTCCGTTGAGACTATTTGATTATGAAGTGGGTATCATCAGTTCATAGTTGGACTGAAAATATGTTAAGGGGGTGGTTACACTTACATAATAACTGTCACTCCTGTTCAGCATTGTTACCCAAAAATCAACCTCAAATGCTTTAGCCTCGATTACTCGTGGCTTAATACATTATTTGGATGATATTCAAATGCTTGATACTGTTTCACATATTTTGAAGGTTCAAAAATGTGGCTCTGTTGGAAGATGCATTGATGTCACCCGTTACAAGGGATATGATGAACTCCGGCATGATTTGGCTAGGATGTTTGGAATTGAAGGGCAGCTAGAAGATCCTCAAAGGACAGAGTGGAAACTAGTCTACGTAGATCATGAAAACGACATTCTTCTTGTTGGTGATGACCCTTGGGAGTAAGTAGTCAATTCCTAGTTGTTCATAGTCACTAATATTTCATCCATTCAGATTTTTTGGTCTTAGTCTAAAACTTGCAATTCCTTGCAGAGAATTTGTAAGCTGTGTCCAGAGCATAAAGATATTGTCATCTGCTGAGGTACAGCAAATGAGCTTAGATGGAGATTTAGGACATGTTCCTGTCCCCAATCAAGCTTGTAGTGGGACAGATAATGGCAATGCATGGAGGGGACAGTATGATGATAACTCTGCAGCCTCGTTTAACCGATAAGGATGTCTAGTATTGACATTTTGGAGCAGTCATCAACTTGTATATTCTGAGACATGGAAGAAGACTAACTTAACCCTTAAAATTTCTTGTTGGTGTTTCTATATATCACCAGTGGAAAGGAGATAAATTCATTGCACGGGATGCAGATGATGGGGTAGTGTAGAGCAGGTTGATACATAGAGGCATCCGGTTCAATGTCAATGGTGAGAGAGAAGTTTAGATACCTGGATGTCCCAAGACCAGATTCCATTGCCAGAAAGATGCAGATTCTATCTTGAGAACTGTTTTTCTTGTGGCTGCTAGTGCAAGCTTAGGATTTTTTATCTTTTTGTCAAGATACAGACATATAGGTCAGCTGGTGTATAATATATATGATTGTATTGTTCTTATATAAAAGTGTTTTACTTACAGTTTTGTAAATCTGGTTGTCCTTAAAGTTAGATGAAGAAATTAGGTAACCAAGTGATGATAGGGAGACTAAGCAATACATGCCAAATTGTCAATGCTAGTTTTTTTGTACAAGTGCCTACGTTGTTTTCATGATGGAAATTATGAAGTTTGTTTATGATCAAGAAAAGTCAATTATTCACTTATTTGCACTTTTTGGTATAATGTGCTTTAGCTTGTGTGGATTTCCAGGAATTGTGCTATTGGCACAATGACTGTTTATGGTAACAATCTTTATAGGCACAATCTTGTGTACTTGATAAATATGGTAACAAAGTCAAATAAAATTTCTACATATATGCTAAATATGTCGTATATTTTCAATAATCAAATCATATCTTCAACATTACAAAATCTCTATTTACTGCATGATAAGATTATATCTTCAATAATCACCCATAACTAAACATTTACTCTCACAATTTATAGGTGTTTAGTTCATTAACGGAAGATTGAATTTGACGCAATATAAAGAGAGAATTGATTATTGTAAACAAGCTTAATGTACTTGATATTCTCTAATAATTGCAGTTAGTAAAGAGTTGTCGCAACCTATTTTAATTTCACTTGTGGTTGCCGCACCAGATTTAACAAGTGTATTCTGTTTCTTACTCCTTTATGACGGTGATCTTAACCAATCTACACCAGCGTAGTCTCTAGAGCATTTCTTTATAATGTATTTTCGTAAAATATTACTTTATTTTTTATTTTATTCTACCTTATTTCTTTTTATCTTTCCCTTTAACAATCTATTTCACTTCTGATCTAATATGATTTGAGATAACTGTAATAACCAATTTCTGACTCCAGTTTAGTGAGAGCATAATAGTTAGTAAACTAAAACGGTTGAAATTGAAATTTTATCAATTCAAAATAGATGCGTTTATTTTAAAATCCATTAAATTAAAATATCAATTAACATCATAATATTAATGTTATAATGTTCAATAAAAAACCTGTTAAATATGTTCAATGTGTCCCTTAAAACACAGATGCTGACAAGTACCCTACAAATTAACCCATTTTAATTAATCCTCATAAATCCATTACTTTATCTTCACATTAATTAACAAAATGTTCCAAGATATTGCAGAAGATGATTCAAAATCCAATGATGTGGCATATTGTCTAAGGAATAGATAGAAATCAACTATATTTTTCAATCGTCATTACAATAAAAAAAATCCACTATCCTCGAGATGGACACGAAAATTTGAAGTTACAAAAACCAGACATATTGTTCCTAGGAGAGGACGGCCATGACATCTGAGACCCTCAAGGTAATATATTCACCGTCTTTGCCCTTGAAATCATTTCCAGCATATTTGGAGTACAAAACCGTGTTCCCCGGAGTCACGGACAATGGTTTTCTGTTGCCTTCATCGTCCAAAAGCCCTGGACCAACTGCTATCACCTGTAACATAACAAGTATTACAAAAACATTACTCACTTTTACAATTGTTAATCCAAAACAAAGTATAGTTAAATTGGACCTAAACATAATCCAGTTAATCAGTGACATGCTAGAATATCTTTTCAGACAGAAGAAGACTAATAGGATATTATAAGAGTGCATACTGTTCCAATAGAAGGTTTCTCCTTGGTTGCCTCAGTAAGTAACAAACCACCAGCAGTTTTTTCCTCGGCTTCAGCAACCTGCATTCAATATTTAATCAATCAGAGGATACATAAATTTGATATGCATTTCATGCAGCAATTCAATACTAAAAATATATTAGATATACATTTGATTTCAGGAGGTTGCATGTAGGCTACATATTTAGATATGCTAATTCAAAAAAACATACAACCAATATAACAGCTATTCTGAAAATTCAAATTAAAAAGATACTTCTACAGCATCACTAAACCAATAATAAGAATTGCATAGGCATTACCAACATAAACGGCTACATATTGCCTGCAAGTGGAACTAAAATTAATAATCCCTTCTTGAGCATCATTCATATAGAAGACAACTACTATATCTGGAACTAAAACATTTCTATCTTATACATACTTCAGTGTTTCATTTGGCTATCACGGTTTCACGGTTTTGAATTGCGATCCATTACCGTGATGGCTATTCACAATATATGCATAGCAACAGTAATTGCAGCGGCAACAATCCTGTTTTCCCAGTGTCAAATATCACAACGAAACCCTACCCCAATTTAGAACAATGTTGGCTATATTAGATGTTTCATAACCTTTTGTCTAAAGGTTTGGATAAATATCAGAAACAGATGTATGAAAAAAATGCAAAAACATGCCTCCCAAGGGACCACAGCGCCTTTAGATGCTGCTTATAAAAAGATTAACAAAACATACCATCTGAGCAGAACCTAAATACATCAAGAGAATTATATTATATAATTAAGAACATGGTTGTCAAGTGATCTAATATCACTCTCTACCTAAAGATCCAAACACTGGAATAAGCAAAGGAAATACCTTTATGAGGACTCTATCATTCAAGGGTTTAAGATCCTTGATCTCATCAGTTTCAAGGATACCAACAATGTCATCATCCTTCAAAATAAGATGCTTTGTACCATTGAATTCTACCTCAGTACCAGCGTATTTAGAATACACAACTTGCGCTCCAGTCTGTATAAAGACAACCCAACACATCAAAGCATCAATGAGAGCCAACCTCACTCCTTCCCCAGAAAATTAAACACAGACACTAAAGGTTTAAAGACTCCAACGTAGCAGCAGCATTACCTTCACACTAACATCTACTTTTGACTTCCCAACTGTCTTTCCTTCACCAACAGCAACCACCTCACCCCCTTGAGGCTTAGTTTGAGCGGTTGAGGGAAGCAAAATCCCACCTTGAGTTTTCTCCTCTGCTTCCTTAATTTTTATCAGTACTCTGTCACCCAGAGGCTTAATTGCGGTGTACTGCACAATAAACCAACAGCTCCATGAAGCATTGGATTATCAAAGCACAAACTTTTCATTCAATAAACCAAAATTGTAGCAATACGCTCTGTGCTTCAAAATCATCAATTATATAACATTTGGTTGCATAACTAAATTACAAGAAAATCCAGAATAAAATAAAAGCCAAGAGAAAATACTAAATATTTGGTACATCATTGTCCAACTGTGTGGAACAAAAAAATGAGGAATTTTCATTTTGAATTAATATTCTCTAATTAAAGAAGATTACTAAAATTAATTAATTATACAAGAATTATTAGAAGAACAAAACAAATATAGAAATCAAATAAGTTTGTTTCATACTAGTTCCTCTTAATAATACATATTATTTTATGAATAAACTAATCTTAACTTTCAGAAGAGTTACTTGTATTTCTAGCTAACATTTTTTCTCTTTTCTGGATGTGGATACATAAACCTAACTAAACATACATTAATAATCTCTCATTCATCTATATTAAGTATACACTCACAATAAAGAATTCAGAAACCTACTCTAGAACTCTCGTTTCACCATTAGAAATTCAGCACATAAAAGAAGCTATAAATAATTCATCTTTTTTCATATACAAAAGTAAGAGTTAAAAGAATATATACACATACACACACACCTTTGGGGCCACAACAGTAGCAGCTTTGACAACCAACCCCCTGAAGGACCTCTGGGGAAGATTCCCAATCCTCACACGGCCCATCTGAAATGCCGAAGGCCGAAGCCTTTCAAACGACGTCGTCGACACTGATGACGCTATTGCTGTGAGCTGAGTGCTGGCCATTGATTGGAACTTGCTTACACTGCACAAACCAAATTCATCAGTGAAAACGCAAACAATTTTAAGTTTAGACGAGCAAAGAATAGTAATTGCGAGAAAAGAATGGAATTATCTACCTTAGTAGATGCGAAGAAGAGAGGTTTGGATGAGGAAGAAGGGGCGTCAAAAGCTGAAATGAAGATAATAAAACCCTAAATAGAGATAGGGGTTTTATCTGATGATAATGGACCCTTCTAGAACCAACTAGTGTGAGTCTGCACTCGTGAGCATAGGATAATGCGAGTCTGTTCGGACCTAACCTTGTTCATAACCAGTTTTTGAAAAAAATAAGATAAATTTATGACTATAATTAAAATTTAATATAAAGATTCTATTTTATAAAAATAAATTATAATATTTCTTATTTTTTTTTGTAAAAATATATCTAACTTTTATATATATATATATATATATATATATATATATATATATATATATATATATATATATATATATATATATTTTTTTTTTTGGTAGAATGCATTTTATTATAAAATTGTTTCAAAAATAACAAGTGATAATTGAGTCAACTAAATAAAAAATTTAAAATGACTAATAATTGTACATGTTCTAAGAATAATTAATCAAATATTTTATTTGACATCAAATAAGTTTTATAAATTTAGTAATATATTATTTAATAAATTAGTTTTTCTTTTTAAAATCATAAAATTAATTTATCCATTTTAAAATTAAGTTAGTTTATAGAAATTAAAATATAAAATGATATCAATAGGATTTTAATTTAATTTTTTATATATTATTCATCTATATATTTTATTTATTTATAATTTTATTAAAATTAAAAATTTTAATATATAAATTTGAATAAAAAATATCATATCTATAAATTATTATTATTATTATTATTATTATTATTATATATATATATATAGAAGATAGACGTTTAATGATACATGACGATGCTTAGTGGCACATGGTGGCACCCTGCGGTACAAAGTTAATAAGCTCATTGACTTTGCTTTCCCTAGCGGAGCATAGACTTGCCTAGCAAAAACCAAGTTCAAAAACCATTGTCAAAGTGTCACTCAACGAAACCATTTTGCACCAGGAGCAAAATTTAGGATTGTTAAAATGGTTAAAACTCGTCAGTCAACTCAATCCATTACGAGTTCAAGCCGGGTTGGGTTAAAAAAATTACAAATTTTGATACAGACCAAAAATGGACCCGACCCACTTAAAACCCGACTCATCTAGATTAAACCTGTGGTGAGTCGGGTTGACTCACCAACCCACTCATAAATTCTTAATATTAAATTATATTACAAAAAGAAACCCTAATGACTTTTTAGTGGATTTTAGATGGTGTATTGGTTTGTTGGGGCTTTTATTTTTCGTTTAATTAGAGTTCATTTAGTAGTGAATGAATTATAAGCCTTCTATATATGGTGTTTCATATTTATGAATGAGATAAGTAAATTTTGGATAGTCAAGAAATGCTAATTAATGTATATTGGACTTGCATTCACGATTTGTAGAAAAATGTTGTAATTTTTTTTATTGAAGAAAAACAAATTTGAAATACTTTTTTTAAGGTTAAAATACTCTCTTGATCTATGTTTTTGTTGAAAATCTCAAATAGGTCCTAAGATTTTTTTTTAGTCTCAATTAGGTCCATATTTTTGAAAATGTGTAACAATTAGGCTCATTCCGTTAGTATAGAGTTAACGGTGTTAAAGATGTGCCACGTATCAACTCCACATTTTTTTAAATTTTTTTAAATTTTTTTTATAATTTAAAAAAGAATTGAAAATTATTCATACCACGTGTCATGTCAGTATTGTGCCACGTGTCAAGTCAGTAAGGTGACACGTGGCAAATCATTGTCTGAATCTCAATTTTGTCCATATATTTGTTATTTTTATTACATTTTAGTCCATTTTTAAAATTTTTTTTAAATATATTTATTTTAACTTTTTACAAAATTATTTTAAAATTTTATATTTAAATTTATAAAATTGTTAATTTTAAACCAACTCTAACATTTGTATATAGATTATTCAAAACAATTTTGTAACAAGTTAAAATAAATATTTTAAAATTTTAAAACAAAATATAAAATAAACTTAATATTATTAAAATGTTTAATAAAAATATCATTATAAAATTTATATAAAAGTTAAAT
>Ga0099822_1006682_pt1 | contig 14995 bp, 7 predicted proteins | sample CowpeawhiteBW_FD_76839 | JGI IMG/M metagenome (GOLD analysis project Ga0099822, IMG submission 76839) | Root nodule microbial communities of legume samples collected from California USA - Cow pea white BW | ecosystem: Host-associated > Plants > Roots > Nodule | place: USA: California | collected...
AATAAAAAAATATAATATATATATATATATATATATATATATATATATATATATATATATATATATATATATATATATATATAATTTTTCTCTTTCAACTAGTTTTCGCTGGCTTGATTAAACCTTGTCTTTTCCATTATGTATTCACTCATTTTAAAAGAATAAAATCATTAATTATATAAAAGTAAGCATCTGTGGATAATAAAACCAAGTTCAAATTTGATTCAATGCAGTGCAGCTATTTTTGAAGAGGAAAGCAGAAACCTATATCACACTTCTCACTAAACTGACTTACTTCTTTTATTGTAATTGTTTATTTATTTTATCTTGGTCCAAATTCAATCAAATCCTTCAAAAATTTCAATTTCAATGTAACTACTTTTTCATCCGATATTAACTTTGAAATATTTAGCAACTAAATTGATGAATTTAAATTATGCACAATACAACTTATAATTATGTATAGTACAATTTATAAAACTAACAACATTAACTTAAAATTATCAAATTAGTTCAGTTTGACCCAAAAGGTAATCATGTAAATTTGTATTTATCTTGTTAAGTCAACATGTTATTTTGACCCATTTAAAAGTTAAAAAACTAAGTAAAATATATATTTTAGAATCTAAAGTTATATTAATAAAATAATCTTAAATTTAGACATAATAATTTAATAATTATAATGTTGATATTGTTTTAATAAAATATTTATGTAATATTTTCACTATTTTTTAAATATAATTATTATTTTATAAAACCAACCCATTCATCAACCTATATTAGTTAAACTAAGTTAATTTAGATCGAGCCCTAAACTGATCAGATCAAAATATTAAAATTAATTCGTCACAGTTTTAGTCTCTCTTAGTCTATTTTATTGATTTTTCCGGCTCATGCATCATAATAAACTTATTTCCCCCTCTTTATTTGAACAAATAATCATATGGTTGCATTTCAAAGAATTGAAAATGTTAGTTCAACCTTTTGTTTGATTTTTTTTTTAATTGAGTGACTTGATATCATAAAACTTAAACTAAGTAAACAAAAGATAATATAAAAATATAATTAAACAGAAAGTAAAAACAAAATCCTTCAACTTTACCCTGGTATTAATTAGCGTGCATGGACATGTATTGTTTATTGACTAACTGAACAAATTTAGGTATCAACAATTTTACATTTTAGAACTCGGTTCAGCTTTGATTAGTCAATTTCTTCAGCTGATATATAGTCAAAATTTCAAATAATTATCTGATTAAACATTTTGTTTGATCTGACAAAGAAAACAAAACTTACAAGGCAAAGTTAGAATCGGGCTCCAGTTCGAAGTGGCACGGCACACGCTTGTTCGATGGACTACGATTTCAGAAGCAGGTTGGGCCTACAAGCTCCGATGTACCGTCCGCCACCGCCACCGTCACCGATGCACCGTCGGACGCCGAATGAGCAGAATCACACTCCTTCATGTAACCCTCTCTCTCTGATTGAGGGTTTAAGTTTTCGTTTGTTTTCTGTTCTTTCTTGAAATTTGCAGGAATGAAAGAGATCACATCGCCGGTAAAGTTGACTTTTCGTATTGAATTGAATGTGCAGCAGGATTAGGATTTGGCGTTAGGGTTGCTATAAGGCCAGAATATAGGATCAGACCGCCGGTAAGATTTGCTTTGCTATTATTTTTGTGGATTGAGAGAATTTATAAATTACTCTACGTTTTAATGCTTGTGAGAATGATTTGTAATTTGAACGGATACGATTACTTTGTGAAGTACATTTTGGATGTTGGTGAAGCAGGACGAATTTTGAGGCTGTTCTTCCCATGCCAAGTCTGAAAATTCTAAAGCTTTGCATAATTGACTTGGTCCGTTTCGATGGTTGAATAAGATCTTTTGATTGTTTTGGCAATTTTGCAGCCTCATTTATCGTCTTATGCTGGAGATAGTCCAATGAGCAACTTCCAATTTGATTTTGAGTTAGAGAGAAAAGTTTTAGCCGAAGCAGCTAAGGATAACCCAGATTGGAGCAAATTTGGATCAGAAAATATCCCGACCAAAGTTTCTGATCCCTCAACAGCAAAGGTTTGTTCTTGATTTAGAGCAAGGAGTTACAGGTTATGCTGTTGTGACGGGTTTAATAAATTTCTTTCCTGTATTTATTATGCAGAGGTGATAGATTACTATTTCTTAATTTGTAATTAATTTGGAACACTGTTTTTCTGTGTGTGTATAAATCATTTACTGTTTCCAAGGTCCAATTCTCAAGTATAAAATGAAACTTTTTTTGTTTAGGATACTGCTGTGGATTCCATTGTGAGCAAATTTATTGCCATGGGGCTCAGCCAAGAAGCTGTTCCAATTGCTGTTGAAAATTATGGTGATAATCCAACCAAAGTAAGTTATGATCACTGACACTCATCATTGTCATGTTTCAGTTAATAACATTAGTGAAAAGTATGATTATGATTCTGAAATGACCATGTTGATTACATAATTGTTTGTAACCCAAATGGTTCTTCCCTTGATACTGAACTTTATCTCCAGATTATTTCTGTGAACTTACTTCCAATCATGGAGTTGATTGCTTTCGCAAGAATGATAAAGTGATCAGTTTAATAGAGATAGTTAGCTAAACAATGTGTACATCTTTGGATGTGTCGCTTGATTGATTGTCTTCTTCTTACCACGTCTCTCAGTCTTGGTAAGGAGAGTAGCATTGGTATTCTGTGAGTCTATTAGTTCCTTTTATTTACGAACCTCAATGGTCATTAAGGAGGGTTGCTTTGGTATCCTTACATGTTATGCTTTAAGCCGAAATGGAAGAATTTTTACCCTAAGTTTCTATTCAACTCAGTTTTCAGAACTAGACCGAACTAACTAGTTTGATCAGTTTAGCATAGGAACTGGTCTAGTGACGGGTCAGTTAAACCAAAAAAAACCAGCTAATTCCAAACTGGTAAAGAACTGTGCGGAACTGGTGTTGTAAATCAATTTGAACCGGTATTTCAAAATTTTAAAATTTTAAACCTTTTTTATCTTTTGAATTTAATCTGAAATATTGAGGTGAATAAAAACATATGTTTGCACATAGTTATGCATTATTGCCAATTGTTATTAATTTTTTATGTTATAGAACATACGATTTAGTTTTTTATATTAATATGCAATTTTCTATATCATGAATTTTATGATTATATACTATTTCATCACTTAAAATATTAAATAAATCTAAAAATATAAACTTTATTTCTACCAGTTTGATCGAGGTTCAACATAAATTGTGAACCAATGGCTTCTCTGGTTTAGTTGTAGATCTAGTTTCTAAAACATTGATTTAAAGTTGACTAGTTGTCTTCTTGTTTGCATTCTGTTAAAAGCTTTTCCAGCTTATTTTGGAGCCAGCGTCCAAATCGAATATAATTATTGGCCTTTCTTAGCATTAGAGAATTTGAAGAGCTTACCCCGCTTGGATCTTATTTCTAAGTGTTTTGCTTTGTCATTCTTCGGATGATGGCCAGGACTAAACCTGTCTTGAAGGGGTGCATCCGTAAATTACATCACGTGGGTTTTTTTATTTTTGGCACTGACCACATTGGATGCATATTTATGATTTTGGAAGTAATCCTTATTTGTATTTTCTGTTTGTTGAATACCATCTGATGGCTTGATGCTTTTCTTATTTAGACTATTGCTAAAATCCTTTTATTTGTGTTGCCAGCTGTCACAGTAGCACTCATAAGATCCGTAAGATTAATTCGTTTTTCTGACTTAATGTATTTCTCATTTGAAGGTTCAAGAATTTGTGAAAGGCTACACACTTCTACGTGAAATGGGGTTTTCATCAAATAGCGTTGCTGAAGCTCTGGTTATGAATGACAACCGTACCGACAGGGCACTAGCGCATTTCCTTAACGGTTCATCGTGAGACTGTTAATGACTGAGGAATATGTTAATTTCTTTGTACAATGATAAATAATTGTCAGATATAGGTTGAGACATGGGCAATCTGTTGGTGGTGGTGTCCTTAGTTTTACATACACATATGTTGGTGACTTTGTGGAATTGGTTTTGGTTTGAAAGGATTGGTAATTTTTAGAGATAACATCATAACAAATAGATCTGATTTCCTCCCCATGTTATGTTTTGCTTTGGATGTCAAACGATGAATTACATTATTCTATTGTGAATCTTCAGATTCTAATGATAAATAGTTAACTTATATGAATAAAACATAATCATGAATCAAAATTCACATTGCCTATTTCATGTACAAAAACAAAGTTCCCTTAACTGCAAATGAGATTATGAGCCACCATGTCATTCCTATAAATCCTTTCCAGTAAGTACATTTTTGGAAGTTATTTAACGAATAAGAGTCCTCTTTCCCAACGCCTACGAAAAGACTGAGAAACCAATTTATAGGGAGCAAGCTCTTGTATTAAAAAAAAAAAAAAGGCGGCTGGAAGCTGAAGTTTTATTTGCTGTACGATGTTGCATGCCTCAGTTATAACTGCAAGTAAACCTTCTACCGTTCAACTTGCCAACTGTGCTCGTAAGTAAGATGAAACTGTTGTTCGATCATCAAACAACTTTTCCAAAGACATCTCTACGAATCCTCCTCTTCCAATAGAAATTAAACAAAAATATATTAGGAAGCAAACCTTGTAACATGACTCCCATGTATTACGTTTGTGGTCTTCTCACAAGAATGCACTGGAATGAATTCAAACACCGGCACAGATTGCTCCTGAAAAACATTATCATGTATACTTCAAAATTTGACGACGTCAACCATTATTACGGTAAGTAGATTTTCTATATAAATTTCTTGTATACTTTAAACTAGCACACATGCACATGAAATACACGTGGATAGAGAGGGAGACCTGTCGACCAAGATGAACAACAAAATTTTGCGTCATCAACATGCTTCACATCAAGTCCAATAAACCAGGATCCAGCGCTCACATCATCGTGGGCATATGTACGAAGAATAGATCTGTCAAGTCAACAGATTCAAGATCAATGCATAAACGGAAACAACACTGTATGTGTAGATAGGAGTATATCTGACCTGTTTATTGATATAAATTTGGCCAAAGCTCGTGATATAACATACATCTCTCCTGATGCATGGCGAAAGTATCTGTTGAGCAGGAGATTTGATCATCATTTAAAGAGGAGATAGATGACACGAAGAAAAATATTTATGATGGTTAGTGCACCTCAAGGCATTCGGTGTTTTGCACCATAACACTAAATAAAAACATGAAATATTCAACTCACATGGATTATTTTTTATTAGGAATTGTATGTGCAGGAAACAAAATTTTATTCATTAAGTCAACTTATTTATGGAACATGAGTAAAACAGAAAAACTATCAATTAATAAACTGCCTCAAATATATTGTCTAGAAAAAAGTTAACAACAAATTTATCCTATCAGTCAATGAGTTTTATTTAAAATAAAACAACATAATCTAAAAAAATTTGTTGCTAATTAGTTCCAACAGTTATATAATCAACGATGTCCCATAATGGGCTTATCCCAAAAATATTGTTTTAAAAAATGTATTGCAGTTTTACATACTGGATCAACAAACTCAGTTGCAGAATATCGTGAAAAAAAAAAACTGTTTCACCAAAGATACACTTTCAGTTATGAAAAGCTGGGTGCATAACTGGTGACTAATTTATTATACAAGTTTGACATGCAGTAAAATTAATGCACTTTTTCTGTCATGAAATAGCAGGTTGCTTGACTTACGATTTTTTGTCACCAAATTTCCACCATTCTGGTTCATACCATTTATGGTTCCTGTCATATTACAAGATACCAGCATGAGAATCACAACATATATTCTCTCTAGAGCGCATAAAATAAAGCATTTTAAGCAACTTAAAGGGGCTCACAGCTCAGAGAAAACTTCGCCTGATTTCATGCACCCCAAGTAAACACGTGGTTTGTCCAAGTGAGCAGCAAGTGTAGCTCCCAAGGCATCTGTGCAAGGAAATACCAAGTGGTAAGACACATGTACATCTAAAAAGGTTAACAAGTTCTCTGGAATTTTATTAGATAGGGTGTGGGGGAGGAGGGCGAGCACACAATAAAATGTTATCATACAATCATTAAAAGAACAATTTATATAATTCTTTTCTTCTTTGTTTTCTTTAATATATTTCCTCTATTCTTGCTGGTGCTTTATATATGTAGAACTTGGTAATGAGTTGTAGCCTAATAATACAATCTTGGATAATAGATGTCTAATAAAGATGAAACTTGAAAATTACTCCACAAGAACATCAGTTGCTATCAAGAGGAATACTTTTTTCTTCCGATATTTCTCTAATAGGTTGAAGTTTTCATCGGAAGCATGCAACCATCTACGATGAGAATGTTTGAATTAAGCTATTATATATTATTTAACATGAACTTTTAATGTTTTAAAATTCATCAAGTACGAAGTTCTTGGTATCACAAGGCATGAAGTTCTTGACATATATAAAAGAAGGAATATAGATTTGAATTTGCAGGTTAAGAAAAATAGAAAAGGATAGATCACTACTACATTGGACAAGTAATAACCTTCTGCCGAAAGATTGATAATTTTTCCAAAACTGTTTTTAAGATGAACTTATAAAGATGACAGAAAAGTACACTATAATATCAAATTTTCTTAACATACAGCTGCATATGTAATGCAATCTGCAATTTCAAGTAAGGACGAAAATCTCAAGGCTAAAGCAGTGATTCTATGATATAATTTTACGCAGAAGCTATTATTTTTCACTTCCAAGCAAAACAGTAATAAAGCCTTTCAAAATGGAAAAAATAAACCTCATATTTGTTATAAGTTTTTAAACACATTTATTTAATTAAAAATGTTGAAGATCTCACATCAACAAGAGACAAGGTCAATTTATAATGTATATGTTAGGAACAATCCTCACCTTACTGATTTGGTAAGAATGAGTTTGGTGTAAACTCGCTTCCTAATAAAAACTTTTTCTTTTCTTTTAATAAAAAGTGTAAACAAACGAGTCCTTAGTATGGTTTTAGACCAAGTCTATGGCTGAGTATTAGCTACTGTCACTACTTAGATTAAACATGACCCTTAGTATGCTTATAGACCAAGCGTATGCCTGATTATTAGCTACTGTCACTACTTATAGTGAACGTCTCCTTACGAGGCTAGTGGGCACTGCAAGTCCATCTCTTGAACAGTCAACAAAAAATTCAATACTTAAATTATTTGCTGAAACAAAAAAGAGGTTTCTCAAAATCAAAGGTATAGCTTCTCCATTTTTCCATTTTTTTTTTTGCAACAAATAGGAACGAGAAATTATAAATCAGATCAAACCTAAGTGACTAGAAAAATAAAAGAGGGGCATACCAAGATTGAACAACAATAGTCCAAGAAGCCACAAGTCCAATTAAAGATTCAGAGAAATCAAGCCATGAGGAAAGTTGAGAGAAGAGACACAGACATGCCATGGAATGGTCACAGAAAGGAGGGAGATGGAGATGAGGATAATGGTTATTTTGTAATTACACAAAAATCAAGGATAATATTAAGAAGCTATAAATGGAGCTTTAAGATTTTTAGTGCCTTTTTCCTTTTTTCGAAAACCCCATCCAACCACTCCTTGAGTTCATGAAAAGCACCGTTTTAATGATAAAATAGCATTTCCACTTACAGGAAATGTCCAACCATATGATGACTCCCACAAACTTGAGGTCATAAGATCATACTCCTATCTGTAACAACGGAGCTCTCTAATGCACGGAAGGATTTAATTGAGGAGTTCAATTAAGAGATAAAAGGAACCCATATACTTTATTGTCGAACTAGAGATATGACCAACTATAGTATATAAATAAGTACAAAACTCATTTTGTAACATTGAATTGTGTCCAAATTTACTTTCTAAGAGAAGTATTAAGTAAATTACATGATTAACAATAATCACTTCATTCAATCAAAGGAAAACTTACCAATATTTACATAAACATCATCATTGACTTTAGCATAAAACTCAGCATCCCATTTGTCTGCAGCATGAGCAAAGAACAATTTAGCCTTCTTTGGGAGTGCATCATTTGTTTCCACGTGATTATCCTGTCAGCATAAGTTTTAAAGGTGAGCTAACTACCTTATCCCCACTCAAAAAAAGTCTCAACATGCGTTACAAGCACCAAGTTAAGCAACAGCAGATGTATTACTTTTTAATCCCACATCTGCTTACTTATCTAAACTACAGTCTGAAAAAAAATTATTGTGGCATCATATAATGATGTCAACGCAAGATTGATGCCAACTCAAATATAGTTTCATTTAGAAGAAAAAAAAAGAGAGATTTTAACCATTGGAAACAGCACAATCAAATAACAAAATGCACAGTCAAATAACTAAGCCAAAAAGACAAGTTATTAAACAGGTTTTTCCTGACTGGCACCAGTTATGCCGGGTCCGGTACAACTGGTGACCAATTCTTTGCATCAGAATTCTGTGGTGAAATTTTCACAGTTCTAACTTTTAGCAATCAGGTAGATTCAATTTTGGCATGTGGAGGACGTTATATGTAATCTAAAAATTATACTCAGGAGCCTGGAGAATCTATTTCCAAATTCAGAATGAGACAACTAGCAATGATTTTTGCAGAAAAGCAAATGCCAAATAATAAACCTAGCCTGTCAATTTGCAATTCTAAGAAAATAAAAAGTTTAGAAGCACATGAAGAGATAAAAATCCGGAATTTAATTGAACATACAAGAATTATGAAGTCATTAGTCAGCCTATTCTCACGATCAATGTCTTTATCCAGATTGTCTCCACGATTTTCACTGCAAAAGTATATGTAAGATATAAGCGATGTTCCAATTTCTCCCACACACCCCAACCCATACAAGTCTAAAAGAAAGAATTTGAACCTTCTACCAATAACAAATCGCACAATGATGCCCTTTCCATCTTCAATTTTCTTCAAAGATGCACCTACATAGATAGTGCTTTAAGAAAATCACATCTAAATGATAATCTTAGTACAGGAAGCTGTAAACAAACTATCCAAGAAAGATACATTTGAAAACAAATTTTCATGATTTCTGAAAATAACTCCATTCAAAATCAATGACATAAATCAATACATGAGGTATAATATAATAAAAAACAGAGTTTCCATTATAGAGTTTTCTTATGATTCATGATCAATAACAGATATTAAAGGAATTAAAATACATCAATAAGAGGATACCGAGTCTTCTTTCAAGTGTGGAAATGAAGAGAGGAGCAAAGGGAAATGGATTTTTTAACAAACAGATATTATATTGAAAATCCTTATCAACATGCAGCAACAGTGAATTAAAACCACAATTTTATGTTTTGACATACTTTTCAGAATCTTAAGATTCACTATTTGAATCTTATGACTCAATGCATTTTGACTTGTAACCATTCATATTCCAAGATGAATCTTAAATGACTTTATATCTTAAGACACATGATTGAATCTATGAAACTCGTAGAACTTAAAGAACACTAGTGAGCACATCCTATTTGATTATTTCACCTTTTTTTGTACTCACCATTCAATGCATATACACTATCTAGCTGTTTAACTGTTTCATTTCCATTCTCCTAAAATAAAGTCTTCACAAACTTACATTTAACTGATAATTTTGTTGTATATGACTTCTTATGTTATTTTATCTATTTCTAATTTGATAGTTTATAATGAAAACTATAAATTATCTATATGATATATTCTAAGTACTGTTTTCTTTATAATTGAATCTTAGGATTCAATACAAAATTACAATTCAGGATTGAAGATATAGCTTCGCAATACATGACTTTAATCAAAATTACGATAACCATAGAGTTCAGGCTTCACATAAATTCTTTACATCACGTTTCATATTTACTGCTCTTCTATTCATTTTGAATCGAAAACAGACGAATATATACTCAAGACATGTGGGTGTGAGGAAGAGATGGCAAAGAAATAAATACCACTTCCCATCCACGCCTTGCGGATTGCATCTCTATTCTTTTGGCGGCCAAACTTTGTCAGTATACCTATCACAACCAACGGCCTTCTCCTGGAAAAAGTTCCATTTGTCTCTATCAAGGGTTTCGAAACAAAACCCTCTTGTCTAGCCGCAGAAAGTTCCGTCTCAAGGGCATCAAGCTTCTTATGTTGTTCTCTACAACCACATAATTCAACGGTACCAGTCACAAAAATAAATTAGCAAACCTTCAAAGTCTAAAGGATAAAGGACATCATGAATAAAATCCAATAGCAATCTATAAAAAAGCATGGTAATTTTTTAAGCAACGCGTTCAAGTAAATTTAACTCACCTGCAGGCTATGATCTTCAATGTATCATCCACAGATATAGCAGATTGTCCCTAGAATGAAAACCTCGCGGTTAATTTAGCCAGAACAAGTAGAAACAGTGTCCATCTCCTAATGCATCGAATTTTATAATACAATATTATCACACAGTTGATCTACGACACATACTGAATCCTAATTCCTTAATAATAACTAATAATACAGACGCCATCAACCAGTTCTCGAATTCAGAAAATTGACAGTGTCAGATCAAATTGAAACGCATTAATTGAATCCGCAATCGCAAAAATTAAAATCCAGTGCAATAGGTCGCGATTCGTCCTGGAATCGCGATAACGACGTAATTGAAATTGCAGGGAAAGAATTTAGAGGATTACAGATCAATGAAAAATAGAGTGTGTGAGGAGTGAGTAGCAGTAACTAACCGACCTGACCAGTGATCCTGTCGAGCTCTTTGATGAGGTAAACGCGATTCTCTGCATCCTGCCAAAGCCTGAAAAGGAAAATTGAGCAAAATGAAATTAAGCGCAACGACAACGGAAGAAGGAAGAGGAAGAGAAAGAGAAGAACCTTCCAGCGACGTAGATAGAAGCGAAAGTGGCGAACATGGAGATGAGGAGTGCGGGAATGCGGGATCGATTGTTACCCATACTTGAGAGTCTGTGACTCGATCCCCTGCTCTGCATTTTGAATTCAATTCAATGCAAACCTATGCACGACAATGGTGTTATATATGTAGACGCAGAGAAAAGGATGAGAAGACAATTTGGTGTTGTGGTGTGGTGTGGTGGGTTCTTGTTGCTGGTCAAGTAAGTCACCACTGATTCACTCCTTTTCCTTCTGCCTTGTTATTCTTGCCAGAAGCGGATTTATTTGAGTGAAAAGAAAAATGTTAATCAAATCAATATTTTATTCAACTACTATAACTAATTATAAATAATTTACCATAAATGTTTTTTAAATAATATTTTCTTATTAAAGTTAATAGTTTTAATTATAACCTCTTAGATGAAGTTATTATCAAAAATAAGTTACATTGAATACAGTAGTTGATAGAATAATTTATTGAGCTATACTATAAAGTGTACTTCTAATGAAATTTGTTGCTAATGGAATACGTCAATATTCAATAAAAATAATGTTATTAATTATGTTTTAGAATCTCATTTTTTCTATTATCTATAATAATATTTAAATTGGATATATTATTTTTGTATTTTTTTTAACGAGGATTTTATCTTTCATAAAACAAATAGGAGTTTTTGTCTTGCTGTTTTAGTATTATATCATGATTTGAATATTTATTCTAACCTTAAGAAAGAGTTTCCTTAATTTATTATTGTTTAGATTGGATATTGTCTTCTTTTATTTGGATTGAGTTGATGGGTTGGATAAGGACCGTGTCAAAAAAATTCACTCATTACCTTCATTTATTCGTCAAATATTTATTTAAAAAATATTTGTAAACATTTTAAAATTGGCAAATACACGTAAATATTTACAAATATTTAAAAAATATTTTATAAATTAAAAAAATTATAAATTAAATTTTAATTTTAATTTTTTATTAATAACATATACAAATAGTATAATATTTTCGCATTCAACCAGTTTATAAATAAATATTAAAATATTCATTACTGTATGTAATAAATACTCACATATATCAATTATTCGTTACGAAACATTCTCACAGTTAGAAATGTTTTTCAATCCCTAGGATTAGTTTGATTTGTATGGTTTTGGATCGAGTTAGTTGTTTCTTTTAATATATTATTATTTTGTGTGAATTTTACATGAAATCCATTTGAAAAGAAATGAAAATTTCTAAAGCTGAAATTAAATTCGTATGACATTAAACTGATATTGAAAATGTGATAAAAGACATTAAAATTTTAATAAGTTTGTTGCTTCTCTAGAAAAAACTTCCAGAACAAATACAACTTTTCTTATTCCTTAATTAATTTAAAGAAAAATTTCAAAATAGTAATTTAAAAACATTAAAAGAATGTGAATTTCTATTTTATAAACGAAAATGTTGTTCTTACACTAAACAAGGGGCAGTTAAGGTTTGTGTAAATGAAGAAAAGTCCATAAGTTCGAATAGAAGGAAAAACATCAGCCTATTTGGTAATAAAGAAAAAGTAAAAAAGAAAAAGAGAGGACTAAACCAAAACAAAAAAATATGAGAATTTTTATTTTCTTGCCCAATTAGGTGAAAATTCAATACTAACAACATCTCAAACATTTTATGTGATGGTTTTACTTCTTATCGATTAAAAATCAGTAGAACTTATTTCATAAAAAACTAACAAATATGTACTGTGATAATTTATTGATGAATTTTCGTTTTTATTAACGGATTTTTGTGTTCATTTGAGTTATAATTAAATTGTTTAAAAATTACTTACATGAAATAGTTTACTAAAAGAAATTATAATAATAAAATTGATAAACCATTACTTTTTTATTAATTATAAACAGAGTACTTGAATATTCTAACTCCTGCGTCACAATTGCATCACAATTACACACAATTACAAATTACTAACCCAGCAGGCCTTATATGTATAGGTAGTGAGTGGTATTACAAAATCAGCTATGAAATTGGGCTCAAATTATTTATTCTAATTAAAACTATACATTAAATCACATACCATAGATAGATACAATTTGTCAATAATAAAAAAAAATTATCAATAATTTATGCTCATCGATGAACCATCAACAAACATAAATTCTTGATAAAGTAATTGTTAATAATACACGAATAAATCTTCTTCCTCATTTTCTTTCTTTTCTTTTTTCTTTATTAGTTCATCTTTTTCATTTTAATTTTTATTATGCCGCCACCTTTAGATTATTTTCATGATTTGGGTCTCATCTTTCTCTTATTTGTCATAAGATCTTTCATCTTTCTCTTATTCGCCATCAAGTCTTTTATCTTTTTCTTTATTCACCATATTCTTTAATTCTGATAATCATTGTCATTGTCATAGGTGTCTTCCACGTAGAGGTTAACAACATTACCTCGTGTCACCGTGTCATTCATACCTTCATTTTCTTCTTCTTTTTTTCTTTTAGCTCATCTCCTCTAAAAAAAGATAGGCTTAAATACTTTTTTGGTCCTCATTTTCGTAGTGTTTGTTGCGGATGGTCCTCATTTTGACAAAATGTTTAAAATGGTCTCATTTTTACCGAATGTTTAAAATCATCCTCATTTTTACAATTTGTGATTTATTTGGTCATTTTCTATAACGCCGTTTAAATTATTAACGGAGCATTGTTCAATTTATTTATTTTCAATTTATTATTACACATGTACAATACACGTAATACACTCTTCTTCTCTTTTTCTTTTAACTCATCTCGTCTAAAAAAATATAGGCTTAAATACCTTTTTGGTCCTCATTTTCGTAGTGTTTGTTGCGGATGATCCTCATTTTGACAAAATGTTTAAAATGGTCCTCATTTTTACCGAATGTTTAAAATCATCCTCATTTTTACAATTTGTGATTTATTTGGTCATTTTCTGTAACGCCGTTTAAATCACATCAAAAAGGTATTTAAGCCAAAAAGATAAAAACTACATCAAATTAGATTAGAAAATTTGCAATCTAAAGTATTGACGAAATGAAACCGTCAATAATTATAATGACAAGATAATAAAAAAATATTCATCCATAATAAAAGTCGTAACTTATGGATGAACAATTATAATAACCTTTAGTATCAATAATAATTATAATAAGTTATCAACAAAAATATTTATTAAAGAATTCAAATATGAAATCTATCGATAAATTTAAGTTTCCAATTGAAGTTATAATCACTAATTCGAACAATATTTTTATATAGACTCCACAGTTTCATTAAGTGCAGCTGTCCCTTATCATATTTTGTTATCCATTATACATGTTTTGTAACCCTATATCATCATATTTATCCCATGTGGATTTAGACATATGATTGGATCAAAAGACAAAACTATTTTTAACTCTGTCTCTTACCTAGACTCAAACCTTATGTTGGGTTGGGTTATGAAGATTTCCTCAATTTTCGTACTTTCCTTTTTGAAGATAATTCTTTTTTTCATACAATATCCATCCACATGCAACACATTATTTCTTTCCTATTCAAAGTGTCTAAATTTATTAAGATACTATAAATAGATAAATGTGAGATCAACACACAGTAACTTAACCAATCATATATCGTTATATCCATTTTTAAATACCATTATCTTTTCAACAACCTTGTAGTAACTAACTTTTTATTTAGATGATCTATACATGATTGCACATGCTAAATTAGAGTTTATCACGTAAAGTAAATAAAAAAAATATAGTTTAATTTATGAATCCACATAGTATCAACTAATAATTAATTAAAAAATATCCCATAATAATAATATAATTTAAATAAATATTATAAAGATCAATAGTTTACTATATAATAATTTATATTTGAATTAAAGTGTCTTACACTCTAACTATGTTTAAATTATATATATATATATATATATATATATATATATATATATATATATATATATATATATATATATATATATATATATAAATTTTTACACATTTATTAAAATATTATTTACTATATCAAAATTAAAAATATCAATATTTCA
>Ga0099822_1006683_pt1 | contig 14992 bp, 11 predicted proteins | sample CowpeawhiteBW_FD_76839 | JGI IMG/M metagenome (GOLD analysis project Ga0099822, IMG submission 76839) | Root nodule microbial communities of legume samples collected from California USA - Cow pea white BW | ecosystem: Host-associated > Plants > Roots > Nodule | place: USA: California | collected...
CAAGAGTGATTTGTCACTGTTTGTTCTTAAAGAAAATGATCATATCATACTCCTTCTCATATATGTTGATGACATAATAATTACAGGGAGCAACAATAAGTCTTTAGAGACTTTTATTACTCAATTAAACATTGTTTTCTCTCTCAAAGACCTTGGCCTTCTACACTACTTCTTGGGAATTGAAGTACACAAAGATGCTGGTGGAATGTACCTTAAACAAACAAAGTACATTAGAGATCTACTCAAGAAGTTTAATATGGAAAAATCTTCATCTTGCCCTACACCAATGGTAACATGGAAACAATTCACTGCTAAAGGAGAACTTATTGCTAACCCTACACTATACAGACAGGCTATAGGTGCATTACAATATCTGACCAACACTCGACCAGACATAACATTTTCTGTCAACAAACTCAATCAATATATGAGTTCCCCAACTATAGATCATTGGCAAGGAATAAAAAGAATACTGAGATATCTGCATGGCACAACAAATTTTTTTCTTCATATCAACCATCAACCGATCTTGATATATCTTGATTCTCTTATGCAGATTGGGCCACTAGCATAGATGATAGGAAACCATAGCAAGGCATTGTGTTTTCCTTGGAGAGACATTGATCTCGTGGGCCTCAAGAAAACAAAAAGTGGTGTCATGGTCAAGTACTGAGTCAGAATATAGAGCTTTAGCTGATCTAGCTGCATAAGTAACTTGGATGAGATCACTTCTAGATGAGCTGAAATTTCCTATGCCTAGAAATTCGATTTTGTGGTGTGATAACTTGATTTCTAAGGCACCGGCATCCAATCCAGTGATGCATGCTCGGTCTAAACATATTGAGATAGATGTTCACTACATTCGGGATCAAGTGCTTCAGAATCAAGTCACAATAGCCTATGTGCCCACAGCAGATCAAATTATAGATTGTTTAACCAAACCTCTCACACACACAAGGTTCAACATTTTGAGAGACAAACTTGGGCTGACTAAGTCACCTCAGTTTGAGAAAGTTACGATTCTAATTATTAGAATCAATACCAGAGATATTATGTCAATAATATTATCCCAATATCTCTGGTATTATGCCAGTGTATTATTTCTCATGTGTGCAGTCATCATTATCAATTATTTCTTATATTGTTTATTGTATTCAATGATGGCTTTATTATAGAGATTATGATTGTATTGTATTGTGTTTATATAAACACAAGATCTGCAATACAAAAGCACTGCAATATTTCTCCATTTTATCTTTCTTGGTCCCGTCTGTGAGCACGTTACATTATTATTCATGTTCCTTTCTCTTTATCCTCATCAGAGGAGAAAATCAAGAGGGAAACTTAAGGTGCTCTACAATTGGAAGATCAGGTATCAATCTTTGCTCTACTATTTCTAATAATCAAGTACTCTTCCACATTTTATTGCTCTTAATGTTTTTATAAACCAACATGATTTCCAATAGATGGTTGCAAATAGCTTTATACATGTGTCACTTGCAACTCATGCAAGGTGACATGCAACCATGAGTTATCAATGTCATAGAGAAGATCTGCTGACCAAAAGGGACCTTAGATGGAATAAGAGGTGTGTTTAACTTTCAATGGATGAGATTGCTTATACATGCCACTCATAACCCATGCATGTTGACACATTGACATAGTAAATAATATTTTGTTTTCTCTAAGTGAATTGATGAACTATGTGTTAAGGTGGCAAAACGTGATGAGTCTAACCCATTTTCTCTTCGATTGACGAATAATGGGTTAAAACGAGTTTGTTTTGCCACGCGTAACTAAGTGTACACATGCATAATTGTTCAGATATTGTTTTTCTTCTAAGTACATTGATTAAAAAAATAGTACAATTATATAATCATACATATTTTGATTAGGGACGATATTCAATAATTTGTCACATTTTAAGAATTTCACTACAAGTTATTTTATAGTTTTATAATTTTATAATTTTATAATTACACGTAATATATGACAAAAGTTTATTGCAACTTTAACTTAACACATTTATTAAAGACTTAAAATTTAATTAAACATAAAAATAAATATAGTATTAAAATTTTATATTCCTCATTTATTTATAATAATGTAAATCAATATTTATGGGTTATTAAAACTTAATTAAACCTCAAAACAAATATAATATTAAAATTTTATATTCTACATTCTTCATTTATTTATAATAATCTAAATCAATATTTATTAGGTTAATATATTTTAAAACTTTGATGCAGAATTAGTTTTCATTCAAATATTAAATTTTAATACATTTTAATTTCTATTATTTAACAATATGAAAATACCAGTTTAACATAAATTTTGTTTTCAATTTCACATTAAAAGTTATTAACTAAAATCATATTTAATTCATATTTATTTAATACTTTATTATATAATTAATGTTTAACTCAAAAATTAAGAATTATAATTATTTTTAAATTTAATTATAATATTTTTCTCTCCCCTGCTTGAAAAACAATGTAAAAGAAATATACTAGTCTAAAATCCCTTTATACAGAAGATAGCTTCCTGCCCGCAACACACAAAATTCAATGGCTGAATCCATCTCCCAAGTCACCGGAGGGTACAAAGAATCCTATTTGTTTAGTAAATTTTTTGTATTGTGTGGTCCTTGAGCAATGAAAAGAGTGAATAGTATTCCAGAAAACAAAAGATTACCCTGTTCGCTTTTAACCTCCATCCACCCTTCTGTTACTTGTTACTTGCAGAAGAAGCATCACTCTCTTAAATTGTGGAAGAGCACTGTCATACACTTCATTGCTAACAATAAAACTAAATGCCTTCTACAATGCTCAAATGTCTCTCCTTCAACTCATCACCTTCTTCCTCAACCGTCCAAAACCCTTCCCAAGGTAACTAACTCTAAACCCCACTCACTCTTTCTTCACTTAACTAACGAAGCGCTGCGTTTCGCAGATGGCACACCCAACATCTCCGACGCGTATTACCGCGCCGTGCACACCACGTCTTTTTCCGAGATTCGCTCCAACGTCCAGGCCCATGTCCACCACCTCAACCCCACACGCGAGCGCGTCCAGCAAGCCCTAGCTCACTCCAACCCCGAGAGCCTCACGCGCCTCTTCTCCGCGTTCTTTGACCACACCGAAGCTGCCTCTGACCTCTGCCTCAACCTCCACCACTGCGTCCTTCGCGCGCGTGCCCTCCACGCGCCGCTTCTCGACCTCTTCCGAACCCTCGACCCTTCCCACCCCTCCCAAAACGACTGCGTTCGCGCCCTCGACCTCTTCCACCCCTTCCACACGCTCCCAAACCCCATCCCCGACTCCCACACCTTCTCCGCTATCCGCACCGACCTCTCCGCCCTTAAAACCACCCTCGACCGCCGCGCCGCCAGATCGCTCAGGAGTCTCCGCCTTTCCCGCCGCCTCCTCCGCGGCTCAGCCGTCTGCCTCGTTGTGGTCGCAGCTGCCGTGATTGTCGCTACCGTCGCCGCCACGGTGCATGCTGTGGTTGCAATTGCTGGAAGTGGTGCCGGTTTCGCTCTGCCGGTTTGTGCCTCTGAGAAGAGGGAACTTGCGAGACTGAGGCAGCTTCATGCTGCTGCCAAATGTGCTTACGTGTTGAGCAACGATCTCGGGACGATCGACGCCCTGGTGTCGCGGCTGCGCGCGGCGGTGGAGGGGGACAAAGTTTTGGTGAGCCTTGGGTTGGAGAGAGGGAATGAGAGGTACCTTGTGCAGGAAGTTATCAAGCAGCTCTGGAAGAGTCACCAGGGGTTTTTGCACCAGGTCGAGGATCTTGAGGAGCATATTTTCCTCTGCTTTTATAACATTAACAAGGCAAGGCTTTTGGTTCATCAAGAGATATGCTCTGATTCAACTTCATAGTTCTAATTCCTAACCAATTCATCAACCCTTTAAATTGTGATTCTCATTCATAGCTGCAGCTGCATTGCAATTATTGTAGCCAATGCAGACTGCTTTAGGATTGCTTTCATAACATTTAGATGTTGAGGAAATTTGTGGACATGGCGTATTTGGTTATGAGAAAATGAAATCTATTTATAGTAGCTTCAGCTTGTACACATTTGATGTTATACATTCTATACTATTTTGGTAGCTTTTGTGAGTCCTTTGAGTGATTATAGCCATGATATTATGCACTTTTCTTTTGTTTTTTCATTTCAGCGTTTGTTCTTTTCATTTTTGGACGTACGTAGATAACAGTCTTGATGCAATTCACAAAATCTTGCTAGATTCTGACCGAAACTGTTATTTAGAAGTTAACCATGTGCCTCCTATGCTAGATTTCGTAATGATAGGATTACAGTTTTTATGATCATACGGGTCACCTAAATCAAACTGTGAAATGTCTGACGAAAATAGTAGTAGATATTGAAATGACATTAAAATAGATTTTATTTTAAAGCTTTGTACAAATCTTTTTTTAAACTGCACTTGAGATGTTATTCAGAAACGCGACCACGAGATCTTGGAATGTTTGCTATGCTATTGATCTTGGTTTTGATTTCTGAAGCATAAACATGTGAGCTTGGGGGGCAAGGGATGAAGGAGTGTAAAACACAAATACTGGCCACGCAGGTTCACCTTTATGGGGTTTAAGGTAATAGATCCAATTTCCCTACCAATGTCAATAAACTATACTAATGAAACTGACCAAGACTTTATTTGTTTACTAATTGTTTCAGGAACATTGCAAAGATTTAAAAGGAGATGAAGAATGAGGAAGTTTTACAGTGAATTTATGGGACATAACATGATTATTGACAAATATCCCAAACCACCATCAAGGAGAGGTGTTTCCCTGCCTCGCCTTGAGGACAAGCTCTTCAGTGGTGGTGCCTATGATCTCGTTAGCCCGTTTCAGCCCAACGCATTGGTATCGGTTAATGACATCCTGAATTCAAAGGAAAGCTTTCAGTTAAGTAAATTCTTAATCTTCTGATCAAGCATATTAGGTAACAACAATGAAAGTGATCTCCCACTTTTATGAACATATTTACTTAAGATACACACAATACAACCATAAAGTCACAAACAAGATGTCTAAAAGTTCTTATTACCATTTAATGTACTCTTACATATACATTTGAAGCGTCAAATAAACAAAATTATACTATCAATTAGTCCTCTATCATGCTAAACACAACTTCTATTCCTTGATTGGTGAATTAGAAATAGGATGGAAAAAAGTAAATAAGTGGTATAGTTAACTTACTATGATGTATAAAATGGACACAGCTTGTGTATAATAGATTAAATAAAACGACTTATGCAATTGGCTAAAAGAAAAGGCTTCAAAATCACCAGTATTTTCTGAACCTATAATCGGAGTTACTGAACATAGTGATAACATAAAGTATTAAACTAGTCATGGAAGTATTGCAGCATTATATACTTAACCAAACCAAAATCATAGTCACTTTGGAAGGGAATCTACCTTGGTGACGATTCCCAACTTCTCTAATTTCTGAACTGCATCATCCACATCAAAATTGCAGCTCTCCCCAAACTCTTCTTTGATGAGCTCCTCACACCATTTATCGAGGTCCTGATACACATTACCATATGTACAAAACTCTTGTTTCCTAAGTTAAAATTGAAAAATTGTAGAGAAAACAAATTGCTTAATTGATATTGATGTTCATACTTGTCTATTAGCTTTCCCCTGCTCCATCAGAATAAAAAATGATATTATTACCTCTTTAACCTGCACATAAGATCATAAGATCAGCATGACTTTTATATGTTAGGCGTGTGCATAGCTGCATGCAGCAAAATCACAAGGTGGCCTAAAACTCAAAACAGGTAGAGCTGCATATACATATACTTGTTAGTTCCTTTAAGCCTCTGTCATGTAAAATTGTAGCAATGAAAACAGATTAAAAAGTATACCTACAAGATTAAGCATAATATAAAGCTAGAATGTAACATAATTTCATACTTGGATTTCTCGTAATTTCCTCCTTAAAGTCTCTATCACACATTCCAAATTCCTTGTCGAAGTCTGTTAGATTTTCTTACAAATCCCTTAGTCATATGACACTAATACCACACACAAAACACATCTCGTATAACTCAATCTTACAAAATTGATTTATAAAATGAGGTTTATTCTTACAAGTCCTCCTTAAGTCTGTTTCTTTTAGTTTTTAGAACATTAATATATGCTCTGTAATACTTAGGTTCATAAGTAGGTTGAATAAAAACGCATTTTTTTTTATAATTTTAGTCTTTGGGAGTCACTACCTTTTAATCTCATTTGTAATGGGAATACCTAAGGATGAGTGTAATAGTTCGTGATCTACTAGAAATTGATATTTCATGCTTAGGCTGGGTTTTAGCAAGGTCATATGAACTTTGACCAATTTTAGGCAGTCATGGTTATTGAATGTGGTGACAAATATTTATCAGTTACAGTTTTTTCATCTGAAGCCCTATAATTGTTTTCGTGTAATGACAAAAACAAGTTAACAAAAAATCATCTATACTAGTTTATTGGAATAATTTAAAAAGGTAAAAAAAAAATGTAATTACACAAAGCACATCAAGCTAGCACTTACTTCCTGTTGAATGACATCATCGCATAAATGGAGAAGTGTACCCTTTCCACTGTCCAGTTGTTTGTCATACATTGACTGTGTAATCAAATTTTGGTATTGGACCAAGTTTTGTTGGAACCTATGAGAAGTTAACATTTAGAAGCCACAGAGGATACATAGATTCATCTAACAAGAACTTGTTAAGCCATACTTTTTGAAATTTTGTATCTATGTATGTGTGTATAGATTATATATAATCAATTGGATAATATAACACGAGTTTCATTCATAAACTTGTCATTTTATCAAATTTGACAACTGATTTGATTAAGAAACTCCTCGGTTCCGAAACAAGATGATTTGGTACATTATTCTGTAAAATAAACATAAACTGTAACTTTGATTCTCGAAGGGGTAATTTACTTTTGCTTAAATTTTTAAGGTATAAAAACTTATAAAAAAAGTCATTCTTGAAAGTGTAAATTGTTTATCATGCTTACGTGAAGTATGTCTTGACAAAATATCCAATTACTGTTGAAAGAATAGCACCAATGACCCTCAAATCAGCTTTATCCACATCAAGAGAGCTACCTACAGCAGCCTATGGAGAAAAACATTTCAACTGCGTTAGTGCAAGATGGCAAAGATCAAAAGCACTGTAGTACAGAAACTCAAACCTGTGATTGAAAAACTAACCAGCCCAACTATAGCAGATCCAAGGAACTTGACCCAATCCATTGGAGTCAATCCAGGATTTTTCTTTTCTGGCTGTCAAGTAAAAAGTTGTGACCAAGTCATCACTTATGCACCTTGGGGTAAAAGGTAATTAGGTAATAACACAACCATTGGACGTTGATGAAATGATTCACAAATGAGGTAACTCACAAGAACTATTTCCATATCAGCCATTGGAATGTGTTTGAAATGCTTCACATAAATTCCTCTTTCTTGTTTTGATTTGGTGCTAGCTGGCCTGATTAATCAGTTTCCGACTTAGAATTCAGTAGAATACAGCTACTCATGGATTTTTTACATCTAGTTTAAAAGCATTACTTGTATGTACTCAAACCCTCCGAAGATAACTCAAATTCTTGATTTTACCATAATGCACTTATATGATATTTTTCAGAATAGTTTTAAATTAAAGGATTTTATTCTCTCAAAATAGCATGCATATAGATTAGAAATGCTAGGAAAGACTGCTAATGGTATACAGAGGGATACTTTTCATCAAACTTTTTACTATATCTCTTAGCAGGTCTATGATTTTCGGTCTAATAAAATCAAAAAATTTTGCAAACTAGCATAGTAGAGATCAGAGATTCAATTGAACACTACCTGTAGACAACAATTATCCTATCAAAGGTTGGTTCTTGGATTGTGTTCTTGTTCAGCAAACTACCGATTCTGAAAATTAGCAAACAGATTCATGACTGATAAGATAATCAAACATTCAAGATTTAAACAGTTTTACATGCATGAGCTCAGCAGTTTTCAGACAAAGCAACGTGCATTTCTCGGACAAATGAGTAGTTGGATTTCCAGATAAAAAAACCTGTATTGAAACTTTATATTGTAGGACTCCTGTTAATATTTAGAAATTTCCAATGCCATACTACGGGTAACTGTGATGATTCCAGAGTAAATAACCATTATTAATATTTAACAAAAGGTGAAATTTTTTTGATGAAGTGGAAACTAATGACATTCAGGATTTGCACTACACATATCTAAATTAGCAGAATGCATCAAAGTGAGTGGTGAATGCTATTTCAAGAAGAGGCAGCCATAAACATACTTCAACGATGAATGCTATGTAAATGAAGTATGAAAAGTCCTACTCCAGAAAGGGAAGAAGATAACAACACCATCACAGAGATTCAACAAGACCTCAATGGCATTTTTTCAAGACGTATCCGTTCATATACATCATCCTGATAATCTTCTGACTCTAATTCACTGTCCTTCTTGTGATCCATTGCACACCCTTTTGACCTTCCGTAGAAAAACTTTTCCAACCTGCAAGAACATGTGCTAAAGTTTTCTGCAAAAATAACCTAAAAAACATCCCATGCTACATCTACAGAAATCATGATTTTTCTAATGTGATTGTTTTTTACCCGGTTATTCTTAATACATATGACCAAAATCGTGCAATGAGCATGTCCACCTTCTCCATGACAAAGAAATCAGTCGTTTGATCAATTCCAATGCCCCGTCGAAAAATAATATACTACATAGTAACAGGATATGTCAGTTTTCCCCTCACAAAAGTGTTAAAATCGAGTAAACTAATAATTCTGATGGGTGTTTCTATGCTCTTCTTAACAGCCCCAAAAGTACCTTATCATGGAAATCTGGAAGGTTATCTTGCGGATGTTTTTGAAAATATTTTTTCAAAAGAACCTTGTCAAGCTACATCAGCAAAACAGAGATCAGCAACTGTTAACAGCACAATCAAACATCCAAAGTGACCTGTGCCATTAAAGGCACATATGTTACGCCTGAATATTGTTGCAAACCTTGGATTCATTAACTGTAATGGGAAGATTTAGAAGATACTGTCCAGAACGAGCAATATCAATCTCTTCTTGAGTAGTAATCTTGAAGTTGCTTTTCTTCATGACCTGCGTGAAGTCACAGAATTTTTCAATCAGTCCTTGAACATTTTGTTATGCTAAATCTTATTCACCATAGTATCAAATAGGTGTAAACTTTTTGGGTGTCAAAATATCATTGTAGTATAAAATTTACCACATTTTCATGTCTATACTTCCTAGCCTTTAAATGAGATGTCCATAGATAACTGCAGAAAATGGACATTCATGAAGTATCCAAACTACCTCAAAAAGGTAAGCCAAAAAATTCTGTTCAAGAACATCAACTTCTTCACTCGGTATCTTCTGCTGTTCCAACTTCTGAGCCCCGGATACAGGATCAAAGAGAGAATAGATTTGCTTTTAAGCACAGAAAAGTGAGAAAAAAGAATGAGGCTCCAACCATATCAGTAGACTAGTTGTATCACAAGAAATGGTCAAGAAAAGAATACCATCATGTCTTCAAACTGTAGAAGGTACCATGCTCTGATTGTGTACTCTATTCTCTTGCAGAGCTTCAAAAATTCATTTCGGTCAGCACTATGTTCTGCACATAATACCCAAATCACCCAAAAGTCTACAGAGACAATATCAAGTTTTGGAAGAAGGGTTTGGGGGTTGTTCATGTATTATTTCATCTGATTGAAAACTGCAGACTTTTATCACCACAGCTGCACCAAATAATTAGTAAGAATTTAAATAGATTGCACTTAAAGAGTTAACATTTATATTGTTATCCAATCATGAATTCTCATGTTTGATATAGTTTTTAACTTTTTTAGTAAATTACTTTACATGAAGTGAATGGTGATAGGATAAAAACAGTTTTTGCATTAGCTAGCAAGTTTGGTGCATTTAATGATAATTACTTTAAAGTTATATTTATTATGTTTTCTAATTTGTTTACACATTACAAACCTTTTTAACTTGTAGTTCTTACAAATTATACTCTAAGTCATATTTTGAATATTTTCAATTGATTGCAATTTAAAAGTTTTACACTATCATTGTATCAAGGATTGAAAATTAAACTCAATAATTTACATGGTACAGAGAGCATGGTTTTCAATTGCTAACAACTTTGCAATTGCTACTACAATCATAGTTTCAACTACAATAACTGTTTCATTATTGTGATATTGGTGGTCTTTGCAACCATATTGCAGCAGCAGCCTCATCCACTGTATTTTCTCTTAATTTCTATACTTAGAAAGAACTGCAACAACTATCAGCACTTAAAATTGCAATCTGAGATTGTTGCCACAATTTGCTTATAATTTTTCGGTAATTTCAGAAACAGTAGCTAAATTGCAATTTAAAATCACAGTACAAAAGAAGCAGAATCATAGAATTTAAGGCCAAGTATTTTCACTAAAGAAATAAATCAAGATTCATAAACCTGCTCGAGATACAACTACAAGTACAAGCTCTTACTATAATGCAAAAAACAGACCCAGAAAACCATTCCGAGTGCATAAATTTAGGACAGCCTCCACTGAGCTCACAATCACGCCAAGAAAAAGTATTACAATTAAGGTAAAATAACGAGTAACTTTTATCATTCTTAAGTAAAAAATAAATGAATATGTTAGCAACAATGATATAACTAAGGTGATTTAATATCTTTTTCTATCATATTTTTTAACACATTCTTTATTATTGATTAAAATTTATCACAACGTGAAAAGATAATTAAAAATATATAGAAGATCAAATATCCTATCAGCACTTCTACATCAACTAATACATTACCATCAGCTGTAGAAGTGTCAATGAACAAAAAGTAGATAAGAAAAAATGATTGTTGATAAAATAGTAGGTATTTAAAACATTGAAAAGAAAATACAAAGAGAAAGAAAAGGGTGTAAAAAAAGACGTGAATTAAGCAATTGAAATGATAGTAAAGAAAGTGTTTGAGAAGAAAAAACATACTGATAAGGTTGGCCAATGTCATGATAAGGTGAGGCTTCAAAACGGGAATAACAGATTCACGTTCTATCCGAATCACTTCCTTCTTGTGATGACCATGAAGCATTCCTTCCCAACCCGAAGGTGCCATTTTTCTTTTCTTTTGCACCAAAGGAACTCTGTTTTTTATATCCAAAAGGATCGGAGAACAAAGAAGAAACAAAGCGTTTCTTGGCAGCACATTATGGAATAAGATTCATGCTTCGCAAACTAGGCATAAGATGCTTCACACTGCTGCAACAAAAATGGTCTCTGATAATAAAATAAAATTGAAAATAGAAAAGCAATTTGGTGTTTAAGATGAAACTACCACCACCAACAACGTTCATAGTTGGGGAAATTCACGTTCATGGCCAAGCGGTTATTATTGTTCATAGTTAACAAAGTGAAGCTACGGTGCGTACGTGTGTGTGTCCTGTGTGTCATTGTCAAATTGATTTGTTCAAACTTTCTTCTATATTCTCAAAATAGATTCATTCCTTCTAAGTGTTTTGCTTTTTTACTTTTTTTTTTTAATTTTATTATATTCAAATGTATATAATTTTATTATTTTTATGATTAATTGATTAAAAAATAAAAAATAATATAATTTAAAGTATATATATAACTTTGTAAGTATAATATTTAAAAAAATAAATAATCGTTATCTTTTAAAAGATAAAGTTATTTGGAAGTTAAAAAATTATTTGTAATAATTTTTTTATTAAATAAATACATAAATTATAATAAAATTTCCCAATTAAAAAATAATATCAAACGTATTTTCTGGTATAGATTCTAATGATATAGTAATATATTTATATTAGTAGTTTAAGTTAAAAATATAGTTATGTAATAACGTTAAGCAGTTGTTTTTTTATTAGTAAGTGTAAAAATATCCCTTCAGCATAAAAGAAGTCATAATTTTGGATTTGTCTTAGTAACTTTTGATTTCAAATTTAAGAACCATCAAAACACATTTTGGAAGAAATTTTATGGACAATCTCTGTAGTTTTAGTACTTGTAATTTGTCTAAAAATAACGGATACTTTCCATTTATTTATTAACTATTTTTTCTAATTTATTCTCCAATAAGTCATCAGTGATTGATAAATGAGTGAAGTATATGTAATATATTTATTGAGGGAATAAAGCTATATAATACAATTGTATAAAAAAATAAATATATTTATCATTTTTTTTAATCTGTGTAAGAAATCTTAATCTGCAGTTAAATTGGGAGATAGCATATTTTTCTTATTCTTATACTTATAGTAACTTGTTACTTATTTTTAGTAGCCCTTTTTAGGAATTTAGTACTTTACTTAAAACATAACTCTTCTAATCTTTTTTTATATGTAAAGTGATATCGCACATTTTGGATTGTAAACAAAAATGGTTTAACTTAGTAATAAATGTGAACTTCAGTTAGAAGATGAATATGAATATCTTAAAATGATCACACGTATGCAAACTATGACAAGCTAAGAATCTATTAAAGAATAAACTATTGGTTATAAAAAACTAGCTGTTATAATTATAGCTCATTCTTTAAGCCATATTAAAGGAGATATATCTTGGGTGAAAGAAAATAAATAAAAAAAGACAATGAAGAATCTGTTTTGGTGTTCTAATTTTTTTTATTTTTATGCAGGTGGAAACTAAGAAGAGAGAATTGCGTTTTTTATCTTCAAAAAACGGAAGATGGCATGGGAAATGAGAGCAGAAAAAATAAATTGGTATCTAACTTTTAATTTTTTTTTTCGAAACAAAAGAAAACATACCAAGAGTGAAAGATGAATACAATATATGATAAACTTAAAAGACAAATAGAGAGAATATAAAAAAATATTTCAATAAATTTTGTTAATATTTATTATATTTAATTTTATATTTTATTATTTATTAACATTAAATATTATATTTTATAAAAAAATAAAATATTATATTTTATAAAAAATAAAATATTTAATTTTATTTAATTTTATTAATATAATATATTACATATATTTAAAAAAGAATTAAAAATTTTGGGGGACCTCACGATAAACAATAAAGGTTTGTCCCTAGAAACAATGTGTTTGGAGAACCTTAAAGGTTTTTAGAAATGGCTTTGGCAACAACCTAAATTGTAACACCCTTTGTAGATATTACTTGGTAAAGCAAAAATATATAATTAAAGTAAAATTCAACATCTGATACCATTCCCAAGCGCGAGAAAATTAAAAACTTTAACAACGGATAAAGTAAAGATACTTCATAAATATTTTATTATAATACAAAATCAAAAGCCAAGTTAAAAGGAAATTACAAAATAGCCAAAACAAGTTTCTTAAATAAAATCTCTACAGCTAGCCCTCGCTTCGTTTCTATGCCTCACCATCATCACCTGGATTATCATCTACTTCTTTGTGACAAGTCACACGATCATTGCCAGACACAAACATCAAGGGTGAGCTCAAACAAAATAAAACACGCATAAATAATAACATAAACACCACACCCAAAGGAATGAACTCAACAAGGTTCCCATTCTTAAATACCATTGCACCAGAAGTACATATGCAACTATAGTCTCATGATCTATATGAGATTTAGCACATCCAATCATATCGTGTACACACTTGACCATGGACTTAAGGATATCATATGCTTCCACGAACCTGTCTGTTCATGGTTGAACCTCTACAAACCTCCCCACTCGTAGTCCAACCTCTACGAACCTCCCCGCTCGTAGTCCAACATGCATGAACACATCCAATTACGAACCTCTGTGCTCGTAACACCCTCAAGTGTGAGCACAAAACATACAAACCTCCCCGCTCGTATCCCCATACCAGAGTACAACTAATACGAACCTCCCTGCTCGTATTAATCACGAGTTCCAACTCAATTACGAACTTCCCCACTTGTAATACATGCAAGCATATCCCAGACCAAGGCCATCACAACTAGGCATGCAAAACACACCACAAACGCAAACTGCCACTACATTATCGCCTGGCGAAATCGTAGAATAAGTCGTCTGGCGGTTCCATCTAGAGCTGTCAAAACGGGTAACCTGGCCCGACCCAGCTCAACCCACCACGGGTTGATGATTTAGTGAGCCAACCCAACCCGGCTCACTTTTTAGCGAGCCAAAAAAATTCGAACCCGGCCAGGCTCAACATGGGTTGGCAGGTTAAACGGGTTGGCTCACATGTTCACTTAATTAAAAAAAATACAATTTTTTTTAGTCAAAACTAAATTGTAATTCTAATTAAAATCCAAATAAACTTTAATACAATCCAAATACAAACCAAAATAAAACAAAAATACAAATTATTTATGTGTTGGATAAAAAAACAACCTAAGACCTAATTGTAGAGCCCAACTTAATAAAAAAATAAAAAATACTTGTGTGACCCTTTCATCTACAGTTTGGTAAGCCAACTCGGCTCACCACGGGATCAACCCGGATGAGCCGGGTCAAAAATCAACTCTTATTGAAATTTGTAAAAAAATTTCAATCCAACCCGGCCCGAACCTGTGGTGAGCTGGGTTGGCTCGCGGGTTCCAACCCATTTTCACAGCTCTAGTTCCATCACATCGTCGGTTACCACATGCTCCAGGGACCCCGCCCCCCTGTTTGTAGCTATCGCTTCGCTGTCCAATCTGCTCCATCGGGCACTACACCAGTAACACAAATTTTACTAGTTTAGGCACCGTAGAACAAATTCTAACACACCAATCATCACATTCATCAATTTCATATATATATATATATATATATATATATATATATATATATATATATATATATATTTCACAAATTTAAATTATTCAAACACATAAATTTAAAAAAAAATATATAATACTGATCAAAAACATAAAAAAAACAAAAAAA
>Ga0099822_1006685_pt1 | contig 14989 bp, 6 predicted proteins | sample CowpeawhiteBW_FD_76839 | JGI IMG/M metagenome (GOLD analysis project Ga0099822, IMG submission 76839) | Root nodule microbial communities of legume samples collected from California USA - Cow pea white BW | ecosystem: Host-associated > Plants > Roots > Nodule | place: USA: California | collected...
TTATATATATATATATATATATATATATATATATATATATATATATATATATATATATATATATAAACTAAAAGTAATAAAGGAGTAAAGGAATGAAAATAATAATAAAATTATAAAATTATACTTTTCACAAACTCACTTGGTAAATCATCCTCTTGTTGAGTGAAAATTGTGTTTGTGACTAAATAGAGTCAGAGGTGTACTCATAATTTATTACTTTTGTGTGTGTAAGATTAAGTATCCAAAAAATGTGTTATAATCTAATATTATGATATTTGTGTGATGTGAATGTAATTATTTTTAACAAAAAAATATTATATTGAAAGTTTTAAGTTATGCATTGAATGATGATTTGATAAGAGATTACTTTGATGATACTGATATTGAATTCATATATTACATGTTGAGAGTTTATGAAGATTTATATAACTTAGAATGTGGACGGATAAATAACCATAACTAGTAGGTCGTAAGAAATTTTACCTTTTCATATAAAAGAACTTTGTTCATGGCATATAACTTTGTGTGAGTGAAGATAATATGATAGATGCAATATCTACTATCTATTGAATGCACTAATTTTCTGAAAGTAAAATTAATTGTTAATGATCATTAAACAATTTAATTTATCAACGATGTTGATTAGATGAAGAATGAGATATGTGAAAAGGTGTGATTACGTGAATTTTGATTTTGATGAGTGTTTGATATTTTTTAATAATACTAGCTTGCCATATTTGTATAATTTGTGTTATTTTTAGTTTATACGATTATGTTATACAATAGCGGGTGATGTTTTAAGTAGAATTGCTCAGCAATAATAGACTGTAAGGAATAATAGTTTGTGTATATCATAACGTGTATTTGATTCCTTATGAAGAGATAAAAAATTATTTTAAACCATTTATTCAGAGAAGAATGTAAATATGCTTATATATAAATGTGTGTATGTAAAAATGCATGAGGATGAATAAATAAAGTGTAACTAGATATAATTAGAGAACAGAAAATTTCTTTATTAATAGTTATATTATAAAAAAAATTCTTCATTAATAATAATAATAAATTAACTCAGAAACAAACCTCAACAACTACGAAAAAAAGTTAAGAATTGACAGAGAGAAAAAAGGCCAAAATGTAACCTTTGCTTGAAGTTGATCCTTGGACGGCTTTTTGAGTGGAGGAACATATAGTAACCGTTCTCGGATAGTCAACCTAGTCCTAAACAAATTGAAATTGAATTGAGACTGAGATTCCCAATTTCCAGAAACCCTGTTTTATGCCCCCTTTTCCCTCTTCCTCTTTAGGGTTTCTGCAACTGCAACAGTAAGCTTCCGCAATGGAGGAAGAAGGTGTTGTTTTGAATGCAATGGCGTTGATCGCTTGCATAGCAATGGCCCTCTTCTACGTCGCCATCCTCTACGCTCCCACCGTCCTCCTCCGTCTTCCGCCTCCTTCTTCTTTCGAAACCTACATGATTAGACGCTTCCTGTGCGCCATCGTTTCGACTATTCTCTCCCTTTTCCTCTCCGTACTCATTCTCCCTGTATGGATGTCTCTTACTCCCTTATTTTGGTTATGGCTACAATTTTTTACTTGTAGTTTTAGTTCCTGTCATTAAAATTGTTCTCTTTTATTTCCTGTTGTCCTTTAGTTCTTACACTTATCATTTTTAGTTCCCTTATAGGTAGTCTTTATACATGCCATTGTAGTATTTTTAGTCCTTGAGTTTGATTGAAATAGATACAAAAGCATACTTGAAGGGACTAAAATATATTTTAAAGCAGAGACTATTTTTATTTTATTTTTGTAACTGTAGAAAATAAATGTATTATTTGAATGTATAAATGCATTTAGCAACTGGAGAGTTTAGTAAGAGGTCTGTCTTGTATTAAAATAATTCCCTTATAAACAGTGGAAGGATTGCCGTTGCCGTTGAAGGAAAATAATGTTTGGAACCAAAAAACTTACATGCATTTGTTTAGATACTGTTGGTGTTTTCCAATTATACTTACAGTTTCACTTTTATAGTTTTGATGTTTTTTTTTTATGCAAATTCATATCATGGGGATTCACTAGGTGAAACTTCATTCAGTTTTAGTTAGAATACCAAAATACATGTAAGTTTAGTCGTACACTTTTTTGAAATTGGTGAGGATTTTATAGTTATTTTGGGATATTAGCTTAGATGGTCTCAATGTTTGAGTTTAGTCTTGTGATCATTTATGGCTTTATTTTACTATGTGTTCAGGTGCAAACTAAGGAACTGCATCACATTGTTGGTGTATTTGGCATCCGGAGGGACCATATTGTGAGTAATGTGTATGAGATTCGCTGGTTCAATTGAGGGATGAATGAGCATTTTATCTTGTGTGGTGATGTCAAGTTGTATTTCTTGCTACCTTATGCAGATTTGGAAAAAGGGTCATTGCTGAATTTTCTTTCTGAAACGTGATTTTCTGTATGAAACAGTGGCAAGCAGTGATTCTTCCTCTTTGCTTGACCTCCCTAATGTATGCTGGGTCTATATTTGACAAGTGTCTTCTGTTACTGGCTTCTTGGAGGCAGCACGCAAGTTCTGGGGATGCCCTTTCCTTTGATTATTACAAAATTGCCTTACAGCAGTTTCTGGACTGGTTATCTGAGATTTCGTCAAATATTTTGGTGTGGCGAAAGTATGTTGTGGTTAGTACCACTGTCATCATTGTTCATGATCCTTATACTTCCAACAAGCCACTGAGCTTGTAGCTATTTTTCCCCTGTGCTTACAATGAGAAACTGAAAGCACTGAAGCAAATAGTTTAGTTTGGTAACTTGTGAAAACAGCTTAGGTGATGTGCGTTTTATAGGATCAGTTTCGTATCTCACATGCATTACGTGAATGATTTGTTATGGTATACCTAACAGGCACCCCTTACGGAGGAGTTGGTGTTTAGGGCATGCATGATACCTTTACTTCTGTGTGGAGGATTTAAAACATACAGTGTTACACTTCTTTGCCCTATTTTCTTCAGCTTGGGTAAGTATTTATATGCCAATTCTAGGAGATGTTTAAGATTGTTAAGGCTATAGATTAGAATTATCTAATCTCACATGTAAATGAATATCTGTTGTCTTTTAATATTCAAAGATGTTTTAAGAGAAGTCATCAATAGTCCATAGTAGTGCAACCAAGGTTGTCAAACTCTTGAGTTAAGTCTTACACTCTCATGAGTTTATGATCTTAAGTAGATGAAATGATTGAACTCGTTCTTTTCTAAGTAAACTCATAAGCTATTCACACTCGTGTAAATTCAAATAAATTATTGAGTCATGAAGCCAGTTAATAGGTTTGAAATCAATGTATTTTTTACCCTATATTAACCCCACATTGACTCTTTTTAGGTCTCAAACTGATACAGATCCACACCTAGAACAAGCCACAAAAGAGATAAATGACTGAAATATACGACATCTCTAAGATTTATTCGCAAAAAAGGAAAATACAGCAAGATAACCAATCATTTGCCGAGAGCTAGGCTCCTCCAGAGCAACCAACAAGATTCTCTATTCAACCAGACAACAAAGACCCCCCTCCCCTTCTCTCCACACCTGATACTAATAACAGAAAAAATTCCTCCTCTCTCTCTCCTCTAACTAACCACTATTCTAATCAGACCATGTCATTACCCCTGCTCTTATTTTTCACATATACCCTTCCCCATTTTGAAACGTGCTTCATTTCATGGGCTAGAGGCTCGCTGGGCCCATTTACTTTTTGGACCCTATCACAAACTATGTGAGGAAATTAGCTCTTTTTTAAATGTTTTCACTTTAAGAACTTATGCTTTTATCAACTTATATATGATTGGGTTATTTATATAAAATTGATCATATTTAACACCAATGTGCTATCCTATATAACACCAATGTACCATTGCTGCTGTTGTTTGGAAGACTTTTGAAGGGACTCAATAAATTTATTTTATGGTTGTAAGCTGAGAAACATTTGTGTATGTGTTTGCTTCTTTATGTAAGAGATTTCTTTGTACCTTTTTTAGCAGGGTAGCATTTCTCTAATGAATTAGGCAGACAATGTTTTAACTGTCTCATTTAATTAGACTATATGAGCAAAATAACTTGTGCCTTTATATTTTACACAAAGTACATGGATAATTATTAACTACTAATCGTAAAGATTACATGTACCCTAAGAAAAGGAAATACAGTGGATAAAATTCTGTCCGTCATTCATACTATGACGTGCACAAACCTATTCAGCAGTTACCCACAGAAACAGTTTTGGTATGCACTTGAGTGAAACTAATGCATGTTTCACATAGGAGATAAATGTTTTAACAGTGAGATATATTGCCTTACAATATTCAGCAAATTTTCATTTGCCTGTAGATTGAAGAAAATAATTAGCAGATATTATTGTCCTTTTCAAATGCAAGGCTTATTGAGAAATTTTACTGCATTATTGGTTTGCAGCACATTTAAATCATTTTGTGGAGATTTACGCCAAGCAAAATTACAGAATAATGAAGGCTGTTGTGATTATAGGTATGGATGTTTATGTTATTCATCAGCCCCTGGATTTGTTATATTAAAGTCACACTGGCTAAGTCGCTGTATCTGTTATAGAGCATTTAAGATTTTGGGGCATTTCAAAGAATCTCAACTTAGTATTTTTGTATGATATTCTCACTGCAAAATAAACTTTGTTACAGGTCTCCAGCTTGGCTACACTGTTGTCTTTGGGTCATATGCATCTTTTCTTTTCATTAGAACTGGTATGTGGCTTTAATATATTTGGTCTGACTGGTATTATTGATGATAGAATGCGCTTCTGAAACTCAAATTTAGATACATTCAAGATTGCTGACGAATTGAACGGATAATGACTATGAGGGAAATGACTCAAATTTACCCTTTATTCCGGACAGTGAATTCACTTTAAGTTTAAAATACAGTGAATCCTTTTTATAAGGTTTAAATACCTTTTTGATCCCTTTATTAGTATCTGTCGCTATAATAGTTTGATTCCTATAATAGTTTGATTTTTAGTCCCTGTAGTTTGATTTATTAGGGTTTTGTCCCAGCCACTAACAACATAAAACCACACATTCTTCGAGAGACAAGTCATACAACAATTGAGACTAATGTTTGGTATACCAGAGAGACCAAAACCTTAACAGAATGAAACTATGGAGGCCAACATCTAAAAGATGAAGCTATAGTAACTGAACCAAATATTGGTTGGACAAATGTAACGTAATGCACTTGCCTTAATGTACAGAGAGTTTCTCTGTTGTGGGTTGAGGTTAACATGATTGGAAAGACATCATGAAATTATATTACTATGACTTGGTATCATTATATTCACGCTGTTCATTTAGCCTTCTTAGCAGTAAAAGATATAGTTATTTTTTGGAATTGGATACATTCTAGTAAGTTATTTTTGGGGATTAGTTCTGTTTTAATGAGGAGCCAACGTATAGGGTTTTAGGGTGGCCTATTCTTCCTTTTTTCTGTCTCATATTTGTTTCTGGCTGATGTTTTTCAGGACACCTTGTAGCTCCTTTAGTGGCGCACATATTTTGTAATTTTATGGGACTGCCTGTATTGTATTCGCAGAGAAGTAGTAAGTTGCTTATTGAAGTAAATTGCAAATGTGACTTCTATGGTTATAATAGTAAATTGCAAACTACTCTATTATTTACTATTCTCTCTTTCCCGCCCTTTTTTTTTTTCATTCCAAGTCTCTTTTCTTTCAATTTATTTTTTCCTTCATTTCTTTGAGTTATTCTGAGCTTAGTATAATGTAGAGGTTAAACAAGTGCTGCAGTTATGATAGTCTTAGAAATTTAGTTTCAGTTGGACTTTGACTGTAGGTATAATTATAAACTTTAAATTATTAGTAATGACTTACTTTGTACTATTAATTAATATTCTTCTATATCTCTTCTCATCATGAATTCTTTACTAAAATATGAAGCAAAGAATGGAGAACTATAATGTAGAAAAGTATTTTCATAACTTACCATTTTTTAGCTTTCTGAAATTGATGTTACTTGTTAGTTACTAAATTTTGTGTGAGATCAATATTGAGGCAACTTAAATTTCACTTTCAATAGACAAAATTTTAACTTTTAATGTTCGGTACATACGTGACAACATGACATGGTTGGCTGAAGTTCTACACCAACAATCAATCAAGAGTAAAAGTATGTTTAGTTTAAGCAAAAGCCTGTTCTGTGATTGAAAGTATGTTTATTTTAACTGAGGTTTCTTTAGCATGAAAGTTGAGATATGGTTCTGATATTACTGAAGTTTTAGATCTAATATCTGATGTTGACACACTAAGAACTCGCACTCTTCGTAAGACGTATATTGTGCATGTACAGGAAGATTTATTTTATTTTATTTAAAATAAAAAAGAGGGGGCCAGGGAGGATAACAGTGTTAGTTAGTACGATAAACTGTACTCATGGTCTGCTCATATTTTGTGGTGGAACTCTGGATAAAGTGATCTATGGCTTACTATTCATTTCCATATAAATGTGGTTTTGGACTTATTCATTTGTTTCTGTTTCTTTTTCAGGGATTGTAAGTGTAACATTCATAATAGGATTCCTGGGCTTCTTGTGGCTTCTTTTCCCAATGACGGGCCCAGATTTGTATAATGATAGAATAGATAACTGCAGTTGTTGGCAAGGGTACTGCACATGGAGAGAAAGGATAAGAATGCCCCAGATGTAAATGTTAGTGTTTTTTTTAGGAGGGGTTTGGTGGCCAAGGAAGAAATAATTCTATTTGTGCAGAGTTTTCCTTAAAATTGCTTCAAAGTTAGAATTTTCCAAAGAGCTTAAGAAAGACTCCACATCATTACATGATTATAGTTTTGAAGAATTTTGCTCCTCTAAAGTGCAGAGTAATGATCAAGATGTAGAAATCATCAATTAAGATTATAATTAGAATATTCAAATTTTGATATTGTAAAAAGGGTTTAATTTTGATATTGTTTTGGGTTATCGTGTAGGCTAATTTATACTTATGAAAGCAACTGGAATTTCTTTTTAATATGGTTGTTGACAATTTTTTCATCTAAAATCTGTATTCTTTCAGTGATGAACATTTGAAGAATTTTTTATTAACTACAAGTAATCAGGACAAACATATCATGAAAAGTACAATAATATTATATTGATGAAATAATGAATATATATTAATATCGTAAAGATAAAATAATAAATAAAAATGTGTAAATATTTTTATTTTTTAAAACAAACAATTATTATATATGAGGAGTATTCTTATTGTTAAAGGTTGATGAGGCTAAATTTTCATCCCTAACTAAGGTTAATTACAATTTATGATAGACACAAGGTAGTTGTTGTAAAAGCTCAGGGACTTGTTTTCATATGTTGGTCTTAGTTTTTTAACATTTTGAATCTATTTTTTCATTTAAGAGATAATAATTGTTATGTATTTTACTCCAAAACATGGAATGTGTTTTGCGTTTTGAAGTTCCATTTTTGAAAATGCAAAATGTCTTCTCTTGTTGCTACAAAGATTAGCAACACATTCATCACTTGATTTGCAATGGTTTCTCTCACCACTCAGTTTAGTATCTTTGCAACAACCTTATGCACATGTTTCATTATAAGGTTTAGTAAAACGTTCATTTCAAAAACAAAGCGCTAAACTAAAACACACTCATTACTTATTTGTCCTTCAATTGCACAACTACCAACTTAACTCTTTGCAACCCATTTTCTAAACTCAGAAATGGTGAGTTTCTTCATGTGCATCAACAAACCACTACTGTCTTGATTCTTTAGTTAGAAATGAGTCTTTTTTTTTTCTTTTTTCTTTTCAAATGCGCATTAAAAAACTGCATCAATCACCAAACCACATCCTTTTCTATGGAGCAATGATAGTTTTCACTGTATTTTTTTCTACAAAACTGGCAGGTGGTTGGAATTTTTTTAATTATTACTTTCACTCAAAACATCATTCATATATTCATCCATTCCCATAATTTGAAAGTTCCCCACTTTTCTTTTCTCCATGTTCCAATTTGTGAACTAAAAATTGCAAACTGGATCCAGCATTACAATTGAAAACCCCAGCAAAAAGACAGCGAAAGTCAACTTTAAATTATTGAGATTCCTGTTAAATTTTCAGTTTGCTACTTGAGTTAATGATTTTGGTTTTCAAAAGGCAAATATAATTTTGTGTGTTTGCTTGGTATTGATTTTGGTTTGTCAAAGTCGTCCTATAAGTTCATAATATAGTGTTAGATATGGTTATGATGGCCGAATCTGCAGGTTGCAGATACTCTGAAACAAAGAGAATATAGTGTTTGAAGAAACATTTAATAGAGCTAAGTTAAATCCAAGAGGTGCAGTGGTAAATAAATATGTGGATATGCTATGAGGCATCTCTTGGTTAAGCCATATATATATATATATATATATATATATATATGCTCTGTTATATTGCTGAATTTATTTATTGTTTTGTAATAATATCAAATATTTTTTGAAGTATCTTTGGTGATTTTTGGACCCATTTATTAAAATTTTGACTGACTTGTGGGTCTTCAAAGGGAATCTCAGTCATGATGCCCTTATCCTTAATTCTATATCAAAAATTCACACACTGACTTCGTTTGGTGACCTTAAGAGGTCAGTTTCAGTTAGCTGCAGAATTACATGATGAAAATTTGTGAAATCCCTTTCATTTTTGATTCGACACTCTTCATTTCTATTTTCAATGCAAAATGCTTCATCCTCTTTTTCTCTATCTTAATTAATTCAAGCACCTTCATTTTATCTACACTTATTATAAATTTGTTTTTTCTTTTTATATTTTCTCTAATCATATCATATAATCTATAAATTTATAGTTTCTCTCTCTCTCTAAGTATATATTAAAGGTTAATACATATTTTTGCATTTATAAATTATTTTTCTTAATTGAGTATTCATTTTATTCAATTTTATTCTACTATTTATTAGTGAAACTTTAATCAAGTTCTTCAAATTTTTAAAGTTGTGACTACTTTTTATCCGGTTATGTGCATAATAGTTAGCTTTATAATAGTTAGCTTTATGTTTGTGACTCACACAGACATTAAAATAATTAAGTTGACTTTAAGCTAGTTCACAAATATAAAATAACATAATTTGTTTATATATTTTATCGTAAATGTAACATTCCATTTAATTTAATGGTTTAAAATATTAAATAATACATTCCATAGATGATAGAAATCAAAATCAAAGCATAAAATATTACATATTATATTATAGTCATCCATGAGATAATCTGAGATATAATTATTATATATAATAGTCTAAGAGTTTTTCATTTAAAAGAAAAAGTTTATATACTAGAGATTATAGATACAAACTAAACATTTGTTTCTCCTCTTCCTTGCACTGATCCAGCCATAAAATCTTCAACTGCTCACATCAATCAAGTGATCATTGCAAAAGAAAAAAAGAAACTAGAAAAAAACAAGACATAGAGAAAAGGGTAAGTTAATGGAATTAAAAGATTAAATCATTTTATAAATGAAGTTACACAATTCATACATAATCTACCATTCAATTCCATATATAGACTTAATATTATGACTCGATTATCCAAACACTTGCATTGATATCAGATCCTGGTAAGTTGTGCACTTGTAGTGACATTTTATACTCTGCAGAATGATAAATAAAAAGTTATACTCTACAACATACAAGAGTAGTCCGTTAACACCTTTAGTCAAGGTAAGACCTCTTACCACATACCTCATTCCTCTCTAATTAAGATTTTGAAAGGTTATTAGAGTGTTAGGATAACTTCCAACTAGACTCCTACATCAATGCATATACTACCCAATCAACTACTAATTCTAATTGAAATAGTACCAACAAATTCTAATTCATCAATTATCTAGCAATCAATCATGCATAAACGTTACCAAATTTCTAAAATAAATCAGTCAACAATTGCTCAGATTCTGATCCACTCTCTCAACGAGCACGTCTTTTCAATGAGCAAAAAGTACATTTTCGCCCAACGACAGATTACTCGCCCAACGAGTGTATCACTGAGACTCTAGAGGAGAACATCCTTCCATAATTCACCCGACGAGTAATTGCTCGCATAATGACTCCCAAGTTCGTGAATCCTTGACTTGGAATCCGCCCAACAAGTAATTGCTTGCCTAGGGAGTCTGCATAATGTTGCAGAACTTGATTTTTGCATAATTGTTCACTTAATGCCAGTTTAGAAAACATAAGAACCTTTACAGATGTCAAGCACATATAAAACTCAAGTTTATCACAAACATCAATACCAATTGATCTCAATTTCAATACTAAACATGAACATTTCAAGACAAACAAAATTTATACACTTATATTCCATAACTTTCACATATCACAAATCATTCTACTTTTTAGATACAACCAATCACAGTACAACCATACAATCTATAATTCTAACATGTTTGTAACTTAAAAACAATGAAATGAGTTTCCTTTACTTGTGAGGCAATTCAAACAACTCAAAAGAGTACCAAAACCTCTTTTAAAGCTATAGAGCTCACAATTCAACCAAGGAACAACATAACAAAGATCAAGGAACATCATTAGAATCACTAATTAATGAAAATTCAAAAAGGAAACTAAGATGACACATGCGGCCCAAGAGTTCCAACATACATAGAAATCAAAACTAGTAGGAGGAAAAAGGTAGAAGATCAACTTAATCGTTTATAAAAATTTTATTCATACTTTAACGATTTAATATTAAAATGATCAAGTATTCATTATTTTAAACATTTTATCAATCGTAAAATATCGTTTTCTAGATTCTCACAGTATAAAATATATTTTAGGTAAGTATGATTTTTGGCATTGAATTTTATACCTCTTATTTGAAGACCAATTTTTTTTCTATAATTTAAATAATAAAAATCGTAACAATTACTATAGTATGACATTAAACAACAATAAAAAATAAAAATAAATACATGAGATAGTTTAATTACTCTCTGTGCAAACCAAAGATGAGGAACAAGTTGGGTTGAAGTTTTGAATTTAGTTTTCGATTCCCTCTGCTTATCCGATCAACGAAACGATTGAGATAAGTTGACCAAGGTTAAGTAAAAATGAAAGTTAATAAAAATATATTTTTATAAATAAATATATAACAAATTATTTCTGTTTCCTTAAGAAGTGAGTGGGATATTTATATGAAAAGGAAAATTTATTATCTATAATAATTACTTATGTTTACAATATTAGTCTATATTTCCTTTCCTCTTTTCTAATTTTTAATTAAACGTTTTTTCTTTTTTAGAAATGCTAAATCCTAACTCAACCTCTTTTTTTTTGGTATAATATTCCTAAGCATATGATACTCTATTTTTACTCACAATTTTTCAAAAAAGAGTGATGAAAACTATAATTAGGTAATCTTGGTTTTTCCTTTTTTATTATTTTATATTATTATTATTGAATCCACACTACTAAAAAAACTCATATTTCCTGCCAATTTTGTTTTGAAAATTTTTTCGTAGGAAATACCTACAAATTTTGTTGTGAAAAAAATTTTGCAAGAAATTGCTACCAATTTTCTTGTAAAATATTTTGTATAAAATACTTTTCGCAACAAATTTTGTAGGAAATACTTGCAAATTTTATAATTTTGTAGGAAATGATTACCCACGAAGGAATTACTTGCCAATTAAAATTCTTAGGAAAAATGGCAGAAAAAAGTCTTTTCTTGCAATTTTTTTTTAACAAATTTGCAAGAAAATTTCCATGTAATATGAGAATTTCTAGTAGTGCCACTAGTGAACTTTGTTTTCTAATAAACTTATCTATATCATTTTTATTTAGTTAGTTAAGATAAATTTCTTCTTTATTAAAGCTTAGAAAATAATATTTTAGAATTAGTATTGTGTTTAAAATAATAAAACTTGATTATTTTAATAATAAATGTTTAAATATAAACAAAATTTTTATAAATGAGTTTCATTACTTTAAAATATTTTATCTCTCTAAAAACTAATCCTCGAGAACCCTTTTCCTTTTCTCTACAATATTTGATTGTGTGATCATTTGTTTGAAGAACGTGACCGCCTGTGTGATCCTCGCGGCGAGATCTTCAAGTCTAACTGATCAATTTCTTTGTTTGAGTAAGTTGATTTTAAGCTCTTCTTTTGGTTGATTTATGTTCTTCGCACGTGTCTCTCTTTGAGGTCGCCTATGTCCTTGTAGTCTTCTTTTTGGTTATTTTTTGATCAATGATCATAAGAGTATGATCTGATCGTCTCTGTGGTATTTCTATGTGTAGATAGAGTATCTTGTGACTTGGGAGAGATTTTGTTGTTGTTAGAGTAGGTTGAGCAATTTCACCAGGTAAAGGAAGCTAGTGCTGTGTGTGAATCTAATAATTTGATGTTTTGCATGTTGATGAATCTTGTTGGTATAGATGATTTAGTATTTTGGATTGTATGACCAATTGTTGTATGTTGTTGTTTGATTTTGTGGAAATTAGGAGAAAATAGAGTTTAAGTCATTGATCAAATTGGTACCAGCTACTATGTTTTAAAAATTATTTACGACCACTTCCTAAAAGAGGAATACCAATTTGAGCTATGAAACAGGTCCAGATTATCCCAAAACCACAAAATGCATTTGTTGTTATCTAATATGGTGTTGAGCGGCAGATTACGTCGTTGAGCGCCACGTTTTGGGAATTGATTAGTGTTGAGCGACATCCAGGTGGCGTTGAGCGCTAGTGTTCACCATAGGTCTAAAGTAATTTGACTTTTGGGCATTGAGTGCCAAACTTTAGCATTGGGCGCCAAGTTTTGCAAGACAAATGGCGTTAAGCACTAATGCTGAGCGACAAATGTCCTATTTTGCTTGTTTCTACTGTTTGGTTGTTTGTTTTTCTTTGAATGTCCTGTAATTGTGAAATAAGGTGTATGATTGGTTTGTATTATGAAACAAAGGTATGTTTTACCTGTGCTAAGGTATTTTATGGGGAGAAAATCCCATTGATGATGTGTTTTCACTAGAGCACACCTTAAGGTTAAGACTATTCCATTTTTTGTGAGGCTATCCTGAACTTTACTGGCTATTCATACTCATTTAGAGAAGAATGATTAGGTGGTGAGAGGAGAAAAGGTCCTATCATAAGGGTGGTTCCATTATCCTTATGACTATAACAAGGATTAACCTTGTGTGTGGTAGCTCGGTAGAGCATTTTATATCACCACAAGTGTTTGGCTTCATAAGTCCAATTCAAGTACACTTCTCTGGATAATATCGAGTATAGAAGAGTTTGGTTGATAATATGATTATGTTGAGTGATTGTGCTTTATATTCAGCATGAAACTTATTCACATATGAAATGTTTAAAATTTATCTATATCATTTGTTCAATTAGCTTACCCTATCTATTTTCTTGGCTACCTTGTGTTGTGTTTATTTTCTTTTGTTGTGACCACCCATTTGGAATGAGCAAAGGACGATGCAAGCATTGAAGCATCGGTGAACTTTGTGGAGCCTTCAACTTGATACTTAGGATAGGACTTATGCATAGTTTTGATAAAAATCCTTTATGATTCAAACCTTGAGTACCTTCTTATATATGTACAGTTATAATTATTTTAGATAACTATATAAGTATATTCTATCGTGAATTTCATATGTTTTACTTTATTAATTATAAACTTTTTTATTTAATAGTTTCACTATTAAATGGAATGTTACACTCACTTTTTAAAATAAAAATAATTAAATATATTTTTTCATAAATTAAAAGAAAATACATATAAGTGAAAAATATAATAATAAATAACAATTTTAGATCTTTAATTTTACTTCTATTTAATTTCTTTTTTTTATTTGAAAAAATTTCATTTGAAATCATATTAACAATTTATAACTGTCAAATAATTTTTTTAAAATCACTAAAGATATGGTACTTTCTATCGGGGTTGTACCCATTTATGGCAGGATATGGATCCACCTCCGCAACAATTTTCTCCACTCCTCTCTAGTTAAATGTAAGTCATTAGATTAATGAGAAGGTTTCATGAAAACCTCTTTATCATTCTACCCCTATTTAACACCTAACCAAAAATATATTTTTATTCTTCTAATTAATTCATTTTAAATTATTTTATATTTTAAAGTAAAAATATTATTTATTGATATTGCACAGGGTTGAATGAAAATTGAGACATCTGTCTCTCATCATATTTAGATTAATCAAGACGGTTAAATTTAAAAAAAAAAAATACATGAGTTCAGTTCAGATTTAAAAAATAAAGAAAAATAACTATTTACATTTAAAATAATGCATTTAACATATTAAAATTTATATTTATTAGCTATGATAATCAAACAATAACAAAAAAAACATTTCAAACATATTATATTATATTATATATTAAAAAATAAGGTGTATATAAATTATTATTGATTTAAATTTTTAAGTAATATACATGAATTCCAATTTTGGAACTCTCCTTCTTTTTTTTAGAAGTTAAGATTGTAACCTGAAGTCTTTTAAGATTAATTATTTATCTTCGTATGCTAGATATAAATTGGAGAGGACTATGAAGAAGAGTGTATAAATTATATATACTTAGTCTTAACTCCTAATTAATATTGAGACTTTTTATATAATACTATATAGAGGTTACGAGCATAATATACAATAAAAAATATGAATAATAAAATTAACAGTAAATTGACATTTAGGTAACATGATATTTGTTCTACATTAATATTCTTGAATTAAGTTTACTAACCAAAAGATACATTATAACAATGAAATATGTTATACAAATAAATAACTGTACATATCACATATATATATATATATATATATATATATATATATATATATATATATATATATATATATATATATATATATATATATATATATATTTAACTACTTTTAAATATATATAAAA
>Ga0099822_1006689_pt1 | contig 14980 bp, 7 predicted proteins | sample CowpeawhiteBW_FD_76839 | JGI IMG/M metagenome (GOLD analysis project Ga0099822, IMG submission 76839) | Root nodule microbial communities of legume samples collected from California USA - Cow pea white BW | ecosystem: Host-associated > Plants > Roots > Nodule | place: USA: California | collected...
TATATATATATATATATATATATATATATATATATATATATATATATATATATATTAACAACTGAGTTATTTGTTTTATTTACAATATTAATAATATCAATTCTTAAAATATAATTATTGTAATATTATGTATATCTTGTATTTTAGAAAAAAAATATTGTTCTTAGGACTTTGTGATGACTTAATCGTTTGTGAAGACTTGCCGATAAAAAAAAAAGTTGTGATGATTTAATCGCTTATGCTATGATATTGCTCTAATGGGTTATTTGGTTGCAGGTTCATCCAGTCCTGGAGCAAGAGCTAAGTAATTGTTAAAAACAAACGGACGCTTAACTTAAATGGACTTTAATAAATGTTTTTTTATTCATTCTATAACGGAGCTAAATTACCTTATTTACGGTGCTTTTTTGTGAGTTCTTATCTTATCTTTTACGTCTTAACATGTATAAGATTCTAAGTCGATATGAACAATGAAAATTTATTTAAATCTGAATTTAGAAACCCTTTGAAGTATTTGAAGTAAAAATAAATAATTAAGGGGACCAAATCAGTGGAGACACGTACGGGGAAAATAATATATTTTTTTTCGATAGTTGATAATAATTTTAACAAAATCAGGGGTACGCTTGTCTACCCTCACTAACACATAGGTCTGCCACTGCAAGCATAATTATTGTTGGTTTATCTTATCTTTGTCCTAACGTTGAATTGTGCAGAGAGTTTCAAGATTTCAGTCCGAATATTGTTGGGTGCACAATAGTGTAAAGTATCTAGTAATTCGACCTATCTCTCTTGTGTTGTCTTGGAAGGATAACCGTGTGTACGGGTCATATTAATGGGTTAAATTTTGCGGGTCACATTATTCTCTCGGGATTAGAAAAGGAGTCTAAGTTAGTTGATCATACCAAATACAGACTGACATTTGGATCATTGTTATATCTTATTACATCTAGACTTGATATCATATTTATTATATGTTCGAGTCCAATAATTAGAATGAGTACAATTTAAATTTATTAACGAGAATTTATTGGAGGACAATATTGTTAAAGTTATAGAAATAAGAAATTGATCAATATAATCACAAAAAACCGAAATTATATATATTATTAATAACTTTTTTATTTACTCATATTTTATTAAAGGATATCAAATCTCCTCTATTTATTGTATTAATTCTTTTTTTCAAAGTCGAGTCGATTAACCTAGGCGTACTTAGAAGACCTACCAATTTGGTCTATCTGTGTACATATTATAGGATTATAGCATCTCCATTATAAGCTTAGTTTCACCTCTCAATTATAACCTTACTAGTTTAAGTGTCATAATATTATTTGCATGTGAGACCTCAATGTAGCTCTCACTAACACTTTACTGATGTATAGAATTCTTTCTTTATTAAAATCTATTAGTTTGATTTATAAAACTTTAAATTCTCCTTGTCAACTACTCAAAAGAATTTTTAGTTTATAGTAATTATATTTGACATTCGACATGAGACTTATAAAAATTTCTAAGTCACACATGTTTATGATTTTTGTCAAAAAAAAAAGCCAAACTATTTCATCTTCCTCAAATAGCAAGATGAACGCATTGCATTGACCAACAACTGTCAAGCTCATATAAAAAAGATAGGATAATTGTTACGGTACATTATAAGCACATCAGAATTACACGTGTTCCTCTTCTTCTTCCTCAACAAGTAGTTGTTTTTGGATTGCATAACTTGTATAAGGAACTTATCTCTTGATAGAAATGAAAAAGTGAATAGATGAACTTGAGATGATAAAAATGGAAAAGTGGGATTGTTTGTTTTAAGAGATAGAAAGGTGAAAGTGAAAGAATTTGAAAATAAACTTTGTAAAAATTTGTGCCTAATTTGATGGATGTGGTAAATAAAAAATAATATTTTAATGAGTAAAATTGTTAGATCATAGTTTTATCTTTATGGTTAAAATTAATATAAAATAAAATATAATAATAATAATTATTATTTATCCATTAAGTTTAATAATAATAATTATTATTATAACATCCCTATAGGAAATTACTTAATAAATAAATAAATGCAAATTGAAATCAATACGACATAATTTTATTATTTTCCAAAAATGCGTAAAATTTAAAATGCACATAATGCACGTAAATCTCCAAATTACAAATCCATTAAAAATCATAAAAATTATACAAGTTCCCAAAATGACTGAATGAAAACTAAAATCATAAATAAACAAAATCAAAATCCTACCTCAACATCCCAAGCTAGCCCCTCTCTCTGTCTCAAGCGTCAACAACACCACTTGTATCATCATTTGCTCCCGTGTAAAGAAATATCGCCAAGCACAAACAGAAAGGGTGAACTCATAAAATAAAGAAAGATCGTATCAATTAACATAATGGAAGTAATACACCCATCTGATTCATCCTAGTTAGTTCTTGGCCAAGACCTTAATCCCCAAGGCTTTTCAACCTTTACAACACACAAATAATTAGCCTCAGATTCAGGGTTTATGATGCTCACACGAACCTGCCCTCTCATAGTCCCGCCTCTACGAACATTTCCGCTTGTAGTCCTACTCTACGGACCTGCCCGCCCGTAATCCAACACACGTGATCTACCAGCTATGTACCTCCCCGCACGCAGCATCTCTCAAGTGTGAGCACGAAACATAAGAACCTACCTCGCTCATATCCCCACACGAGAGTAACAAGATATGAACCTCCCCGCTCATATGATCACATGTTCACCACCATCTATGAACCTACCCGCTCATGGCACATCATCTCCTGATCCAAGTATATCATCACTGCTTAAAAGCAACACACACAAGCCACAAACTGTAGCATTATCGCCTGGCCCAGCCTAAGTGCCGCCAGGCGAAACCTGCACAGATCGCTTGGCGGGACGTCCTCGCTGCCAGGCGCCAAGCTCAGACAAACCCACTATTGCAGGGTCTATCGCCTGGTAGAACACACCATGCCACCAGGCGCCAGGCGCCACGCGATGCAGGGACTTCTCTAGAGGTCCTATCGCCTGGCGCACACACCCGTGTCACCAGGCGCTATACCAGTAACGAAACTTCTACTGGTTTTTATGCATCCAACCACAGATTGGCCTACAACCCAAGCCATCCCAGCAATCTAGAAATACCCTAGTCAAGTTAAGGTTACACTCTTGGTAATCCAAAGCCACCACATGGTTCAATGTCTACTATTCATAGTTGTCAAGACCATTAATCAAGACATATACTTTTACCAAGTACTTTAACTTTGCATGATATCCCAATCAAACCTATGGAAAGAAAACCACCAATCCAATACCTTACACTTAGACAGTTCTTACTACTGCTATGCATTGATATTAACACTTTTCCACAATTACCTCCTAATTCATACTACTCAATTCATAATTAATACCTTAACCCACTAATACATGACTATCTCGTGTTCCAATTGTACCTCCAAGCAAAACCTATACTTTCCAAAACCTAAAACTTTTAATTAGAATTAACATTCTCCCTTTCTTTCATTAGTGTTCCTACAACCACATATTGATATAAACATATTATCAAACCTCTTACTATTCTCATTGTCAATTACTATATGTAGATTGTTCCTTCCCGTTTCATCACCTAATTTCTATTACCACTCACTCCATAGATCTCTCCCTCATTTCCCACCACTTAAATTCGCCAAACAGTGTCTGCACCTCGTCATCGCCTAGCGGCCAGTCGAGTGTTGCTAGGCGGCGTACCAGTACTTGGCAGAACCTCCTCTCTCTAAATCTGTGAGTATCCAGGTCCTTTTCCAGAATGGTTTCAATTGCTAAAACAACCAAATCGCACCAATTCGCATAAGCTTTAATTAAATTTCCTCTTCCCAATTTAATTCTTATTAATCATATGTATGTACTCACGGGAATCGAATTCCCAATCACTCCTCCAAATTTCCTAACATGGTTTCATGCTTTATCACCCACGATTTCCCACAGTATCAACACACACACTCAAATGTTATTAATATCGTGATGGTAAATCATCTGATATGATTTATACAACAAATTCCCAGAAGTCACAAAGACTCTCGCACATAACACATCAAAACAACCCAAAACAACATTGCGTCGTCTAGCGGTAGTTCATCGCCGCCAGGCGGTTCAGAGCAGAACCCAGAAAACTGGGCATGAAAGATGAGTCGCCTGACGGCACACTCGTGTCCGCCAAGCTGTTCCTGGGCGAAACCCAAAACTTTTACGAAAAACAGCATGAATAGAGGGATTTTGATCATGCAGAGACATCGTATTCATACATTATGACACGAAATAAAACACAAATCATATATACATGCAAATTAGCTCCCAAAACCTGGAAATTCTCGCTCCAAACGGTATTCTAACCCTTTCTTGATGATGCCCAAAACCTTCCTTCCTTGCTCCACAAATTTCAACTTTCACTCTTTCTTTTCACGTGCCAGGACCACTTCCTCACTCACTCTCAATTCCCTCTGCTCAAAGATTATTCCAGAAATCCCCTAAGGGTCTTACAATTATTATTATTTTTAATTATTTTTTAATAGTTTTAATTCTACCATTGTAAAGCCCATTTTCGTTATTTTAAAGTTGTGGGTCCAGCTTTGGTAAAAAGGCCTTAGGCTAGCCCATTTGTTTCCAGTTCAAAATACTCTTTCAGCTTTCCACTCGACTTTTAATTCTTTATCTCATGCATCCAAAATAGTTCCAACTCTTTCCTCTCCTTTGAACCAAAAGCAGAGTTAGGGCACTTACAAGATCCCTCTTCAAGCTAGCCGAACGCTCCCTCCACGTAAGTTGAACACCAAAATTTTGTGTTTTCCTTTTCTTTTTCAATTTGGCTGTGTTGATTCAACTTATGGGCCTTCTTTAGAGCCTCACCTCGTCTACCTATGCTTTTGTTTTCATCTCCTTAAGTTGTTCTAGGTCTAGGTGCTTGTCCACTAAGGGTTTTCTTGTCCTCAAGTTTAGCTCTCAATCAAGGTAAGGGAAGTTAGGGTTCAATGCTTTTTAAGAGTATTGTAAGTTTTTGGGTTCTGAATCATGTTTATAATGCTTGTTTGATGTTGTGATCGCATGGAAATGATTGAAATGTTGTTTGGTTTTGGATGTCTGATGTTGCATGTGTGAGAAGGGAAGGAATCTGTTGTTTTCGCCCAAGCGAGCGATCCTCGTCTGAGCGAGAATAGCAGAAAACTCACCCAGGTTTCTGCTCAAGTTGTCGCTCAGGTGACGAGCTTCAACTTTGAGCGAAGAGTAATCTCGCTCAGGCGAGAAGATTTCGCTTAAGCGAGAAAGGCTTGCTTGAGTGAAAGAACCCTTTCGTCGAAGTGAGGACTTCTAGCTTGAGCAAGACTTGTGCAGGGAAAACTATAATTGTCGAAATGATTCTGTGATTGATTTATTTACTTTTTAGAGTACAAAGAATGATGCCATGTATGTCTTATGTGATGTAATGAGACTGAAATTGTTGTGCTTGGTATGAAATGATAACGAATGTGTGAGGATATATTTATGGCATGTGCTTGACGTAATTCCATAACTCTCTTGGGAAGATCCTATGGTGGTGCTGTTGTAGTGTATGTAATGAAATAAGGATTCAAGCAAGGCTGCATCCTGACACTCTAATGAATTAGTCAAACTCACATATAGTAGACTGGTTTAAGTGATGAAAGTAGCGAGATGTTCTAGTCTTTAGCAATAATGGCCTTAGATGATCATGGACTAACATTGTGTGTGGTAGAGTGAAGACCATTGGCAATGGCTCTACAAAGAAGTAGAGGCGACAACAAGTGCAAGCAACCAGTGAATCTGATTTCATTACATGTATCCGGATAATCGAGTTAGAGGGTCTTTAGATTGTTTGCTAGCACATGTTGTTGGAACTTAATAATCTACTTATTTATTTATAGGGTTAAATATGTTTTTGGTCCCTCAAGTTTCAACGAAATTTGGAATTAGTCCCTTATCAAAACTTTTGACCAATTTAGTCCTTCATATTTTAAAATGCGTGAATTTAGTCCTTTTAACCAAATTTTGTTAAGTTTATTTGACGTTTCAAGCGTATTTCATGATAGTATTTAAATTATTTACATTGTTTGACACATCTTTTCTTCAATATTAACTTAAATACTATCATAAAATGTGCTTGAAATGTCAGATAAACTTAACAAAATTTGGTTAAAAGGACTAAATTCACGCATTTTGAAAGATGAAGGACTAAATTGGTATAAAGTTTTGATGAAGGACTAATTCCAAAATTCACTGGAACTTGAGGGACCAAAAACATATTTAACCCTTATTTATATGTTAAAAATATTTTTCTCTAGCTTACCATTTCTCTCTGTGTCTATTTCTTGTTTGGTTTTCCTTTTTGCAATGATCACCAAATGTTTGTGTGAGCATATGTGGAGATCCCTAGTAATTACCATGGTGATGGAGGTGTTGTTGTTTAGTTAGGTTCCTTGGATTTTTGCTTATTGTTGAGTCTTTCTTTTTAAGAACAATGTTATTTGTAATTTCTTACTTTGTGAGCAATTCTTTTGACTAAACTATTTCATGTCTAAGTTATGTTTGTGACATTATTTTGTGCCTTAGTATTCCTTTCCAGTATAATATGAGATAACTGTAATGACAAATCCTTTATACTTTATGTCGTCGCTCTACTTTATATTATATTTATGTGCTATTTTGTTTATTAGAGTTTATCTATTAAATGAGATGTCACAATCATCCACATTAATACTACTGATGATGTTATTATCATTTTATTATCATTACTAATATAATTTATATTATTATTATTACTATTAATATTTATTATTATTAGTTATTAATAATATTTGTTATTGTTATTATTATTATTATTAAGTTTTATTATTATTATTATTATTATTATTATGGTGAAACATCAAAACAATTATATGTAAAAGCATATTAAAATTATATGTAATTTTTTTTAAAGTATGAAATATTTGTGTAAAAGTTATGGTAAAAAATGTAAAAGTGTATGTGATGATCTGACTTTCTCTTCTAGTTTCTTCATTCATGAAGGGATGAGAATTTTTGAGTCTTTCTCAAGTCCATTCTCTCAAATTAGGTAGTTATAATCCCTTGAACCAAACACCTACATATCTCTCTTGCTTCCTTATAAATGGTACCGTTCTGGTTTCGAACCTTAAAAAGATCATAAACAAGAACAAAACCTTCCCTCTGCCTTGATTATCAAAGTTCTTGACTTTGCTCCCTCTATGCTCTTTTCAGGAATTCTAGATAAAGGCAAAGGAAAAGATACCTCTCTCCTCTTCTATTGTCCGTTTATAAAGAGGTTTTTTCAACTGATCTCTCCACTACTCACCCATACTCCGAGTTTTAAGGCCACTAAACTACTCCTATAAACCTTTCTAATATTTAGGAAAATTCCTTAATATCAGGAGATATTTCCCTGAAGTTAACATTCTTTAATTGGCCATACTCCCTCATAGTTTGTTCATACATTACGGGCCAACAATAACCAAACCACCAAATTTGAATCTCGATTCCGAGCTAGCGTGGAAATCGGATACCGACGTCATAGGAGATCGAATGATGTCCTCAGTCCGAGATGGTACATGTACATATGTTGAATCAAACAAAACATTAATGAGAAAAGGATCCAAGCCAAGTTATTGTTGGACTATGATGTTGCACAAATCTTCACCATCACCTTCTATCCCAACTTCTTTTCTTTTTTCTCAATCATCCTAACCTCATCATCACAAGTTATTTGGTATTCTAATTTGAAATGTATATGATTATAATATAATTTATTTTTAAATATTTGATATTAAAAAAACAACACTTGTTTAAATATTAAATATTTAATATAATGTTTCCTTTACCATAATTGTTCATTATTTTATAAAAAATAATTAATTGATATTGAAACATTAAGAATACTGGTATGAGTACGGATATGAGTGTAGATCCGTTACACGGTGGGGATGGGACAAAAACTTATACCCGTTAGATTTGGGTATGAAGATTGGGATGAATTTTTTCTCTAGGGATGAGTTTGGAATAGAGAAACTCGTCCTCACCCTGCCTCATTGCCATCACCAACTGCGCCATCACTTTGGCCTGTCTTTAATTTAGAATATGTAAATGCTTATTTAGAACTTCTAAAATTACTTTTTCTACATGTTTATTTGGACCATGTTGACAATTATCCTTCTATTAATTACTTTCATGTTTATCTACTCCTTGCTTTGATGTTTTTTTATGTTCACAAATGACTAGAGTTAGTCACAATAACGAATTACATATATGTAAATAATGTTATTTATCACTTAAAGTAAATGAATTGATCAATGTCCAATCATCTATATAAATTTTATACTTAATTATAAACATAACCAACTTCATAACAATAAAATATAGATTACATAATGATTTAATCTAATTAATTAGAATTTTCATGAATTATAAAACATTAGTGATACTTGATACCACTTTTTGGATTAGATTCATAATGCAATCAATTACAACACAACCAATTTATTCTAGTAATCAATTACTTTGATTTTGTAATCGATCACAAAAAGCTTAGGTGCAGCCCACACACCCTAATAATCAATTACTTTCATGGAAGTCTGTGCATCCCTCCTAGGGGGCACGATTTCTTCAAATGAATATTTGAGGCAGATTTTCCTAATTTCCCAAAAAAACCTAGTTTCACCAATTTACTTTGTAGTTTTCTTGTTACTTGTACCAACCAAGTTTCACGTATAATAATATCCTTAATGGTGTCATGAATGAATGAGTCCAACTTGTTTATGATGTCGTAGCTAAGGTGAGCACGCTACATTCATTTCACCCTCTATTTATTTAGAGAATATTTGATATGAATTTTGCTTCCATTTGGTTATCCGTTACTTTTTTTAGATCTTCCCAACAACTATAAATAATAAAATAAATCTTATCGACATCTATAAAAAAAATCATTCAATTTGACATTAATAGAAAATCAATATTTCAAACATGTTTCAATGATAATCAAGTTAATAACGTTTCAGCCAAAATCAAACAGAAAAAATCATATTGAGAAAAAAATACAAATAGAAAATAAATAAATTTGAGTAGAAAAAAATATTAAAAATTTTACATTTTTTTTTAGACAACTTATGAAATTATCTAATTTTGAATAATTTAGTTATTCTTATAAAATTTTAAAATAATCGTATATCTTCATTTATCTACATCTATTATATCTTTGTTTTTTCTTTTAATATCTTTCTTTTTATGATATTGTATCAATTGTAAACTTATTATCTTTCTTTTTCCATATATATTAAATGTTAATGTACTTTTTTTTAGAAGAATCACTTTTCTAAAAATAAATCATTCTTTTAAAATTTCTTATTTCCCCTTTAAAAGAGTAAAGTGAATAAAAAGTACTTAGTTTCAACAATTGACTTTGCAGTTTTTTGGTTACTTGTACCAACCAAGTTTCATGTACAATATTATGATATTTTGATCCACTTTTTTTACTCATTTTTAACCCACAACTTTAATCACCATTCAATTATTTATTTTTGTAACGTCCCATTTAATAAACAAACTTAATTAAATGAAACATCGTACAATATAATATAAAGAGCAAATTTGTGGAGTATCGAAGTCACTCCTTGTAGTTGTTCAGAATAAACGAGGAAAGAATCCAAGACACACCACGATGCCAACAACAATACGAGTAAGAAGTTTAACAGTAGTAAAGTAAGTGCCCCAAGGGCAAAGAAATACATGGGCTACAGCTCTAAAGTAAATTCAGAAAAAGGTGGGGTCCGACCCAAGATGAGCTATGCAACGGAATCTCTATTACCCTATTGACCACGAGGAGTTCTCGCATATGCTCACATCAATAAATTGATGATCATCGCAAAAAGAGAAAATCATATACACAAAACATACAACAAGCAGAAAAGGTAAGCTAGAGTAGGAAAAACATTTTATCATACGATTGCATACATTTTCATAATCCAAGATACATACCTCAACCAATCATGTGATGACTCGCAAACAATACACTAAGACTCAAGACACGACTTATCCAGATACATATAATTAGTCAGATTCACCGGATGCTTGCACTTGTGGTGGCCTCTACTACTTTGCAGAGCCAATTGCCAATGGGTTTCACCCTACCACTCACAAGGTTAGCCTTAAAATATCTAAGGTCTCCTACTACTCTCACCACTTGAGTCAGTACGCTCTACGTGAGACTAACTGACTCTTTAGAGTGTCGGGATGCAATCCTTACCTTGAATCCTTACTAAATTATATAATGAGGCACCACCACGAACTTTGTGGAATTATGTCCTAAGTATGAGGCACCACCATGAGCTCCCACTAACAGGGGTCATGGAATTACGTCCTAACCAATGAGGCATCACCACGCAACCATCGTGGAATTTCGTCCTGACCAATGAGGCACCACCATGAGATCTCACCTAGAGATTCATGGAATTATGTCCTGACCAATGAAGACACTACTAATTAAATCAAATAGTATCTCCCCCATGGAATCTCCTATATTCTCACACAAGCATTTGAAGACACATATTAAAATCATACAACATATTTCTCCCTTGGAAAAATAACTAATTCTTATAATTTTTATCCAATCCAACTTAATAACACATTATGCAAACAATTTGGGATTTTAGAAATAAAACTACAGCTTGTGTAAAGCTCCAAAAATTTTGTATTTATATTCAAATTAAATATGATTTAATCAAGAACCAAATGAAACAAGAACCAACTTAATTGAATAACCATAAAGAAAGTTATGCACCAAACAAGCAATAAAGGTCAATGTTGTCAACAACCAAACTACAATGATCTTGCGATAAAAATTGCTCTCACTATAGAGCTCTAATTCAAGATCCGACCGGTCAAAGTCATGTATTAAGGATCAACTGTTAAAATATCAGCTGTTAAAATATCAGCTCGATACAACGGTTAACGAAGTAGGAACCTTCATTTTACGAAAAGTGTGCAGTGCTGTAAACAACCAAACTACAATTACCTTGCGATAAAAACTGCTCTCACTACAGAGCTCCGATTCAAGATCCGACCAGTTAAAGTCAAGAATTATGTGTTAAGGATCAGCTGTGAAACTTTCAGCTCGATTCAACGGTCAACGAAGTAGGAACCTTCATTACGAAAAGTGTGCAGTGTAGAAAAAAATAGCGCCACATCAATCAAACATATTCAATCCATAACGAAAATAAGTACACTGTATTTCAAAGAAAAAGGAGTTCTAGCTTCCCTTACCTGGAGTGAGCTAACAAAAGACTTTGACACCAAACAATGGAGTACAACAACTCTAGGGGCAGATTCAAGAGGTGGGTAGAAAATTGTTGAGCTAACGTGAAGAGAGCCAAAGTCCAAACCCTAGTAGAAGGTGGTTGCATCTCTAAGAGATGGGAAGAAGTAGTTTTTCTGAAAAAATGAGTGGAATGAGATGGTTAGGGCAATAAGGATCTTGAATATCCTATGGGGCAGCCATTAGGCCCAACATATGGGAATAAGCCCTAAAACATTATGATTGAAAAATAAATGAACCTTACAATTTTAATTTTTTTAGTGGTGTAATATGATAATTTAAGAGTGATTGAAATGGTAGATTAAAATTAACTCAAAAAAAATATGTCAAAATATTATTATCATATCTTTAATAATGTTATGAATGAATGAGTCAACTTGTATGATGCGGTAACTAAGGTAAGCACGCTGCATTCATTCCACTCTGTAACATTGATATGCTAAGATGCCAACTTTTAATGCTTTATTCAATGGAATGCCACTATTCTCAACAAATTCGGCCCTTTTACTACGTGCTGTCCATTTCGTTATTATGTTTTGAGCTAGCTTCTGAAAATGTCTTCATCGGTGTGGTTAATCTATTTCCTCCTTTTTCAACATATCTCTTCTCTGTGAAACCAATTCTCAAGTCAATTCTCTATCTTATCTAATTCTGTCTTACATACTCAGAAGTTGCTAAATCTTGACTAACTTCTCTTACTTCATCTAAATATAGCGTTAGTATATTAATTGAAATATCTTTTGCTTCGTTAATTATTACTTTCTTTAACGCCGACACTTTATATCTGCTTATCAGGATAGTGTTTGGTCTAATCAATATGGTTGGGTTGAGATGTTTTTACTGAAATTGAGAAAATTGGTATTAAGTCTTCTACATTGGTATAAACCTCAACCCACTGGGCGCGTGCATGCGTGACCTTCCAGAACACTTCATCGGATAAATTGACTCCTAGTAGTCAAATATAGCAGCTTGAAGGATATAATATAACATACGACATCCTCATCCATTTTTAATACCCAAACAAATCACATTCCAAACAAACATGTCTTCAACCTTCACCATAGTTTTACTCATAGTTGTGTTCTTGGGCAGTGCACTCTCGGAGCTATGCAACCCACAAGACAAGCAAGCCCTTCTCCAATTCAAGAAAGACCTTGGCAACCCCACCACTCTCTCCTCATGGCTTCCAACCACCGACTGTTGCGACAGAACCTGGCAAGGTGTTTTATGCGACACCGACACCCAAACATACCGCGTCAACAACCTCGACCTCTCCGACCTTAACCTCCCAAAACCCTATCCCATCCCTTCCTCCCTCGCCAACCTCCCCAACCTCAATTTTCTCTACATTGGTCGCACCAACAACCTCGTCGGTCCGATCCCCCGCGCCATCGCTAACCTCACCCAACTCCGTTATCTCTATATCACCCACACCAATGTCTCCGGCGCAATACCCGATTTCTTGTCACAGATCAAGACCCTCGTCACCCTCGACTTCTCCTACAACGCCCTCTCCGGCACCCTCCCACCCTCCATCTCTTCTCTCCCCAACCTCGTTGGGATCACCTTCGACGGCAACCGAATCTCCGGCGCCATCCCCGACTCCTACGGCTCCTTTTCCAAGCTCTTCACGTCGATGACCATCTCCCGCAACCGCCTCACCGGGAAGATCCCGGCGACGTTTTCGAATCTGAACCTGGCGTTCGTTGACTTGTCTCGGAACATGCTGGAGGGTGACGCGTCGGTGTTGTTCGGGTCGGGTAAGAACACGCAGAAGATACATCTGGCGAAGAACTCTCTTGCTTTCGATCTGGGGAAAGTAGGGTTGTCAAAGAACTTGAACGGGTTGGATCTAAGGAACAACCGTATCTATGGGACGCTGCCTCAGGGGCTCACGCAGCTTAAGTTTCTGCACAGTTTGAATGTGAGCTTCAATAATCTGTGCGGTGAGATTCCTCAAGGTGGGAACTTGCAGAGATTTGACGTGTCTTCTTACGCTAACAACAAGTGCTTGTGTGGCTCTCCTCTTCCTGCTTGCACTTGATCATTTCATTTCCAGATTTGGTAATATATGGATGCATAATGTTTGCCTTTGTATGAACATCTATGGTGGTGTCTGCACCTCATCAACGCTTAGATTGAGAAAATTATTTTATAGGACATATGATGTAATAAATGTCTTCTATCATTATCCATCCTATAAAGTGAATAAAAATGTTTACTTTTGTTAGTACTATTCGCTCTGTCCCACAGTTAAATATAATTTTTTTATACATTTTAACTAAAGTAACACTTCCTCCGTAGATAGATCAAACTTATTTCATTCATTCCTTTAACAAAGCGACTAAAATAAGTTAAAAAAATTATTTAGTGGAAACAAATTTAAATATTAATATTACTTTATAATATAAATATCAATTATTTTTTAGATAATTATAAATACTAAAACTTTGTATAATTTGTACCTGGAGGTAATACTTAGGAAGTGTTGCTCTGCTGCTACAATAATAAATTTACTACACCCAACATTTTACTTTTAGTATAGTTGTTTAATATACTCTCATTATCACAACAAGTGGTAAGAAAAAAAAAATCTAAAAATAAGTATTTTCTTTTTATATTCTCATAAGTTCAGGTCAGATATCAATTTCATATGAAGATTTTATTAAAAAAAACATGAATATAAAATACGAGGGATCACACTAATTTCATGACAAAAATACATTACACATAAGACAAAAAATACCAATAATATGAAAAAATTAAGTAACATACACAGATGAAAAAAGTGAACAAAAACAATACCACTAAAGCTCAATAATTAAATTCCTTAACGTATTAAACCCACCCACAAATAAAGGACCTTTAAAACTTATTATATCTTTTAAGAAATTATTATTTTAGAAGATTTAATATTAATTTGTTTTTGTCTACCTAACCTGACTTCCTTGTAATTTCAAGTGGTTTGTTATCCTTCTCAAGTTAGAATTTTGGTTTAATTATGTCTTTGATCTCTATTTTGGAGTCAAAATCTCAAAATGGTACCCAAATTTTTAAAAGTCTCAAAATGGTCTCCTTTTTTGTTGAAACGTCTCACGTTTGCCCTTTTCGTTAAGTCAAGATTGACGCTGTTAGAGGGAGTGCCACGTGTCAGTTCCTCGATTTTTTGACTTTTTTATTAATTTTTTTTTGAATTTTTTTTATTTTTTATTTTTATTTTTTAAATTTTAAATTTTTTAAAAAAATTAAAAAAATTGTCACGTGTCAAGTTGTCATTGTACCACGTGGCGGTGACAGTGACGCGTGTCATATTACGCCACGTGTCATTTTCTTAGTCCTAATTTGGTCCATTTATTTTAATTTGTCTCAATTTAGTTCCAATTTTTGTAAAAATTAGCAATTTTGTCCCTCTCCAAATTGAAATCAAATTTAATTTTATATAAATGTACACAAATATTTCCATCAAAATTGATATTTCAAGTAAATATTTTTAACCAAATTATGTTCATTTAATTAATATTTTACATTGAACTTTATTTAAAATGGTGTAAAAGTTGTTAATAGAAAATAATGTTAATAGAAAAAAA
>Ga0099822_1006690_pt1 | contig 14980 bp, 6 predicted proteins | sample CowpeawhiteBW_FD_76839 | JGI IMG/M metagenome (GOLD analysis project Ga0099822, IMG submission 76839) | Root nodule microbial communities of legume samples collected from California USA - Cow pea white BW | ecosystem: Host-associated > Plants > Roots > Nodule | place: USA: California | collected...
AACCGAAAGCATATAAAATGCAAGCAAAGATTAAAAACGTGAAAGTGAAATTGGAATTAAATCATTGTATTTGTTTGCAAAATCAGAAGTGTTACACAAGATCAAAAAAGATGTTGATATTAAAATGGTGAAAGTGGGATCACTTAGCACAATCTCAACAAGAATCGTAGCCCTTGCACCCTCTACGTTGCATCCTAGATCAACCTTGATCTTACCTCGTTCATCCATCTCCAATCAGCCACGATCTTATCACGCAAATCAACCTCACTCCCTTCCTTTATATCATATCTCACACACATTAGAGTTTCTGGGTTGCGCTCATGTGCTCCTCATTATGATTTTCATGTTTCAGCATCAAAAGAGATTGAGTCCATGAATGGGTCAAAGTTGTTCCCTTCCTTTATTTAATAAAATGTGCTACGTTCTAACCGCAAAGGTATTCAACTTTGTAATTGATCTAAGTTAGAGTAACAAAACTAGAATCCCCATAATGAAGTATAAGGAAACATTGGGTATCAAATCCAAGGAAATTGTGTGTGTTAAGTCTAGCTTGCGTAATTTAATTCTTGCTAAAAAGAAAAATAAAACTTGAAAATGGGGGGAAATAAAATCAATCTCAAATGATGTTGAGGATGATGATTTAATATGCAAGAAATTAAAGCAAGTAAAATAGAAAATCTAAATTTTGTAACTACAGGGAATTAAAATGTGAATGAAATAGAGCAAGTGGCCGTAAACATTATGGCCAAAATAGTAAACAACCTTCATATTAAAATTGTAAAACAGTAAAATTATAAGTGGAAATGAAGGGATCTAGTTAAATACATTCAAAATTGGAAATGACTTTTAAGTTTGGTCATGAGTTGCATGTAATGTTTTAAATGCATATCTCAAGTAGAGCTTGAGTGCAACTTAGTAAGCATGCCGAAATTCGTGAAATCAATTCACAAAAGGCAACCTAAAATAGTAATTCAGATGCAATGCAAATGTTCCTGATCTCAACAGATGTAATGGACAAGCTACAACGATTCATGAAACCAGATGGCCCCATTAAACCCAATATGTGACAATAGAAAAATAGTGTATTTCAATATATCAAATCATATGGTAGTAGAAATTTAAAACTATGACATCATCTTGTTCAACAACATGGTGCAATAGTGAATTTCAACAAATAATGATGAATGCTCAATCTCTTACAACTAAAAGATGCAAAGCAAGTTACGTGGACAAATTTGAGTTCCCAAATGTTTCCCAAAAGCAAGTTATAGTGAATTTCAACCTTTTTTCTCACATTTTTCTAAAAAATCTATTTTTCTAAACGCTCAACAAAAAGTAATTCACTAAAGACAAAAACAAGTTTATGTAAACTAAAAGAAACTTAGAGATAATGGTTGAGATAACTTGGTTTATCTAAACCTAGGATTTTATGAATTGAATTTTATCTCTAAGCCCTTGAATATACTAAATCTGTATGAAATTTGTAGCTAACTCTGCCACATGTTTTCAGCTTTACAACAGAAGTGGTTGTTGTAAAACCACAAACATGAAACATGAGCAAGTACATTTCTTGTTCTCCATTGAAAATCCTTTGGGATTTGGAGTAAAAAACTTGAGAGTTCATAACTACTATAAATAGAGAGCATCAATGAGTTTCCAAGGCATTCATTGATCACATCATCCATCCACCACTTCCCTTCATGTTTTGGGTGGTCTTCCACATGGAAGATTAATCCCTTTTGTTTGATTCTCTTGTAATTTCATATTGAATTTTGAGGTTATATTTAATTAAAGTGTTATTTTCTTTTAATTTATTTACATGGAATCTATTTTCATCTATTCTTTTATAGTTTTGATTTCTACGGTTAAGTTTATCTTAGAACATATGTTGATAATTCAGTCTTAATCTTTTTATTAGAATTCTTGTAAGTATTTTTTATAATCTTTTATATTAGTGAAATACTAAATCTTCACATGTATACATTGTGGAACACGTGTAATGTAATAAAACACTTAGCTTGTATACGTGTCGGAACAAGAGAAGAAACTGAATTAATTAATTAATACTAGTTTAGTTAATTCAAATTTAGATTGTGTTCTAAGAAAGATGTGTTAAAAATGATGACCAAGATCAAAAGGGGTGAATTGGACTCTTTTCACAATCTTTGAAAATCCTTTAGTTTTTAAAATGAAACTCTTTTAAACTGAATTCACCAAAGAATTTAAGACTTCTCATACATTCAAATGTTAAAGATCAATGAATTCATTTAGGCTAGAAATATTAGATTATATATTTGTATGTGTAAACAATAGTTAGACAAAATAATTTATGGAAGCTTGATTGATTAAAATATAAAAACTTCAAAAGCAATTCAATTCACTAAACAAGAATATAATGAGAAGAGAAAAGAAAAAGAAGATTGCACACTTTAGTTTTTCAGCTGGCTCTTCTCAAATCTACATCCAATTTGCCAAGCAACACTAACATGGCTTCCACTAATCACAATGTTTTACAAAGACATGTATTTGAAGAAACATACAAGAACACGACCCTTGCATCCTACATGAATTGTTGTCAAACAAAATAACACCTTGTTACTATACCATTTTTAAGAGCTTTATATTCAGAAATAGTTAAAATACACAAGAGAAAAAAAAAAGTAAAGAACAATATCATCTAAAAATAGAAATTGACCCACTGTAGTTTTCTTTCAAGTGACAAAACACTGATTTTTCTTCTATAACATGATTTTGATCTTCAAAACTCTAAAAACTACTTCAAGAACTTATTTTTGTCCATAAAATAACTCAAAAAATTGCTCAGACTATATGACTTTTTTTCCTCAGAAGTTGTATCTAAAAAGGTCAAAGCAAGGAAAGTTATATATATATATATATATATATATATATATATATATAAATTGTGTAATTTAATGGATTAAATCTATATTTTGAAGTCAATGGATTAAAAATATGTTTAGATAGATTAAAATTGAGTAGTTTAAAACTTCTAGAAAAACATACAATTTAATCTATTAAAAACAAGTTTTAACATATTAAAATGAAAATTTAATCGATTAAAATGTCATGCCATATAGATAAGAACATTTTAATATATCAAAGTAGTTTTTTAATCAATTGAAACTTTTTTAATACAATTTCAACTAGTTTTTTTAAGATGTTTATTTGATTAAAACACTAAAATAGAACTTGCGGAAGATAAACTCTAATAAAAACAATTATATCTAATCACAAAGATATTCTAAATCTTCAATCTTCATCTCGAATAAGGTTGGATTCATAAAATCTTCATCAAGTACAACAACAACCAAATTTGGAAAAGATGTTGTATGTGAATTAAGCAATTCAAATGCATTAGTAGACATTGTAGTTAAGATTGTGTTGTCTAACTCAATTAGCTCCACTACTGCATCATTGTAGTTAAGACAATTATCACTTCTTTTGCAACATTAGACGATATAAACTCAACCATTTCAACATATGCCTTACATAGAGAGGAATCAAAGTATGAATCACAAGTGTGAGTATTAATGTAATCTATAAGATCACATCTAAATCTTCTAAAAACTTAGGAAAATTATCGTCTACTCAATTTTCAGATTCTTTTTCTTTTTCTTCTCCCTTTTCTTTTACGTAACATTCTATTAATACAAGTTCTTTAACTCTTTCATACCAAATGACATGATACTTACACTACTTAGATGAAGATCAACATGTTGTACAAGTTCATGAATAACTAATTGACTCACTTATTTAACTCTATAATTTGTTGAAATTTTATTTCACTCACTATCACTTGCCTAACAAACTACTATAAATATGGTTGTTCAAAATAAGGAGTAATATCTATGTTAGCCTCCACAGCATGCCTTAATTTCATGTTATTTACACTTGTTTACCTCTCAAGTTCTTCTAAATATGGTTTTTCAAAACTAGGAGTAATAATTATCTTTTGTAGCATAATTTGTTTTTTTTTTTTTTACATTGAATATTGTCAAAAGGATGATTGAACTTACTTAGATTCCTCAAAATAGGGCTGATGAAAACATGACTCACATTACATTTGAAAATTATGTTATTGATCATGTTGAAATGAAGAATAACTTCCATATGAACATGATTCCAAAGATTTATTTTATAGATATTCTAATTAATTAATTATTGAAGCCAAATCAATACTCGAAAAATTTAAAACAAAATATTAAAGTGGAGAAAACAAGAATCAGACGTTGTAACAAACACTTTATTAATCTCTCTATAAGATGTTATGTGAGACGCTATATGAAGTAATGTGTGGAATGAGATATGCATGTTAGCTTATTATATTAAATGAGTATGAAATAATGTTAGGCATAATATAATCTATATGACTCAATACTAGAATAGGAAGAAACAAGAAATGTTTTTATGGCATCAGAATTTTAAAAAAAATGAAACTAACAAAAACAAATTAGAAAAGAGAAAAAAAAAGTAGACAAACTAAAGAAAACTAGATAATAAAATTTAATTTAATTTTTTGGTAAAGATGTCAAATTTGATTAATGATGTTTCTATATCAAGTTACAATGGGTGGAAATTTGATGTGATTAAGTCCATGGAATTAAGTTTTATAGGAAACTGGTATGATTTGTGATTTAATTGGGGGTTATGGTTCATGTTTGGATTGGGGATAAATAAATGTGATACTTGTTTATAATTTTTGATATGTTTCAAGAAATTAATTATAAATTGAGCAAGCATGAACTTTTTATGATGTTGGAACATTAAAATTATGTCAAAACCCATGCTGGTATCATTGATTTGGGTGTTTAGGATTCGTATAGGTGAAAAAAAATCTGGGCAGAACCCAAAATGATATGCACCGCCTGGCGGTACGTGAACTGCTGTCAGGCAACACATCAGTGTAGTTGGCACTCTATTCTGTTTTGTGTTTGGGCGACACTGGAGGTTTATCTGGAAAGGCTGTAAATAAAACTGGTGTATAGGAAGTCGAAGGCTGGTAAGGGCATACATGAATGTAATTAAATTAAATTATATATATATATATATATATATATATGTGTGTGTGTGTGTGTGTGTGTGTGTGTGTGTGTGTGACGATTGGAACTAAAAAGAGGATATAAGTAATGTTTATCTTGATTGTAAGGGTGTACAATACTTGTTTTGGGTGTTTTTCCTTGAAGAGTAGATGGTGTAAGTTTTAGCAACTTGAATAACATGCTTTCCTTGGAAAATGAGTTTGAAAAATGAATTTAGAATGTTTATGATTGTGTTGGTCTAGAATTTAAATATATGAATAAATGAGAATGTGGCTGCTATCTTGTAATGTACGACAACATGTTGATTTTTAGTTCCATTTAAGTTGTTGCATGAGGGTACATGGATGTGCATATGTGAATTGATGTTAGTGAATTATATATTAGGTTGGGTTGTAATCTTGAGCTAAGTGCTAAATATAGACATGTAAAATAATAAAATGGACATATGTATGAACTATTGAGATATATGAAATTGTTTTGGGGTGTTAAACCAGTAGTTGGCACGTTACTAGTACAGCGCCTGGCAGCACGAAGAAGATCGCAAGGCGATCAGAGTATTAGGGAAGTCTCTGGATTGTGTGGCATCTGGCGGTAAGGTATGACCGTCAGGCAATAGCCTTAAATCAGTAGGGCTATAATCTGAATGGTGCCTAGCAGCAAGAGGATTTCGCCAGGCAGTATGCGTTGTGATTTTGCCTGGCAGGGCTTAGGCAGTGCCACGCGAAAACGAAAAGGGTAGTGTGATATGTTGGATTGCTTTTAGTGTGTTTGTAATGTTGGGCTTGGACCGGGATGTTACAATGAGCGGGTAGATTCATGGTTGGTTGTGAACACGTGATAATATGAGCGGGGAGGTTCATATTGTCATGCTTTCATGTGAGGATACGAGCGGGGGGGTTCGTATGTTCCGTTCTCACACTTAAGGGTTGTTGCGAGCGGGGAGGTTCATAGCTGTTGGATCACGTGTGTTAGACTACGGGCGGGGAGGTCCGTAGAGTTGGACTACGAGCGAGAAGGTTTGTAGAGGTAGGACCACGAGCGGGCAGATTTGTGGAAACATGTATATCCTGGGTCCATGGTCAAGTAATTGCATGGGTGATTTGGATGTGCGTGATCTACGAAGCTTTGGGTGAAACCTTAAGGATGAACTTTGTTGTAGCATTCCTTGAGTTGTGGCTCGGGATATTGGGTAAACACGTGGCTTTCCTTGAGTTGTGGCTCGGAATGATATCCCTTGAGTTGTGGCTCAGGATGGCGGATGAACACGAGCATTCCTTTCAGATTGGCGAGTTTTGCCGGTGTGAGTGTCCGAGTTGTGGCTCGTACGGATGAGTCCAAGAAGATTTCCCTCTTCGACGTTAGCCAATGAGTTTGGTATTCTTGGGACAATTATCAACTATGGTTCATATTGGGAACTCCACCCGGCATTACGGAGTGTGGTCCGTAACAGGTTTCTTGCACGTGTTCAACAAGTTGTGGCTTGTAGGTCGAGGCAACAAAGGGTATCTTGAGGTTATCATCTAAAGACGTAGAACATGGATAACATGATGGTGGCCGTGTGGTATGGAATCAATGGATAGAGTTCCTTTGATGAGTATATGCATATATTTTTGAATTGTATATATTTTGATATTGTTAGCTCACCCTATTTGCTTGTGTTTGACGATGATCGTGTAATGCGTTACATGGGAGTAGATGATGTTGCAGGTGGTGTTGGTGAGGCATAACATCAGAGAGAGGGCTAGCTGGAAAAGCTTTTACCGAGTTTTTATTATTTATGGATTTAAGATATTTTGTAAACATTTATGTTTATCATACTTAGAACTTGTTGTGATATTTAATTTTGTGGATTTTAGTTTAATAGAGTTTTAATATAGGTTTTCATTTTCCCTCGTTTTGGAAAAAGGCAGTTTAAATTAATGCGTATAAATTATCGATTTTATTTTTTTTATTTTAAATTAGTAATATCCGATCGGGATGTTACATTTACGTTTTAAAAATTGTATTTTTTTACAAATTAAATTAAACAAGTAGGAGATTGATAGAATTAAACAAATTAACAAGAGCTCCAATTAAGGACCAAGATTGTATTATCAATAAGTGTTAAAAAAAACCTGAGAATGGAAATTAGGGTTCAAAAAGAACAGACGATTCAAGCAGAACCTGATTAATTCATTAAGTATCTCTCACATCTCAAGGTGTTTACGTTCGAGATCTATATTTCATTACCTCTTGAATTAATTGTTAGAATTAAGCAAACCAACTAGGATTCCAATAAAATATTAGAACTAAATTTTCAATAAGGGTTCAAAAACAATTCCAATAGCATATATCAGAATTCAAAAAGAATAAACTACATAAATACACTTTGTTGAATTATTAGACGATTGAACTTGTATAGCATAGAACCTCAGAATTCACTATGAACTCACTAGAGAATCAATCCATAATTACAGAAGAGGAAATCAAAAAATTTAATGTGTGTTTAAGCATTGAGTAGAGAGGTGTGAGTTGTGAGTGGTTATTGATGGATCAATCTTTTCGATCCTTAGCGTGAAGAATGATCTTTGTAGCTCTAAATCACCAAATACTTGATTCTACAAAATCTGAAATATTAAGCACATATCTTCATTTTTTTGACATAAGAATAAGGAAAGTTCTGATAATATTTTCAATACGTATTTTCTTATATTATGCCTAAGGAAATAAATCAAAGTAATATGATTTGAGAATAATCATTTCTTTCCATGATTAGGTTACACATACTACAAAAAAAAAAACTGAAATTACCGACGGAATTTTATCGACGGATATATTTTTGTCGGTAAATTTGAATTACTGACGAATTTTATCGACGGATTCTCAAATTTTAATTACCAACAGAAAAATCCGTCTATAAAATCCGTCGGTAATTCAATTTTTTTTTACCGACAAATTTTTTCGTCGGTAAAAGAAGCGGAAATTTCCCATCCAAATTTGAATTATTGACGGATTTTTTCGTCAATAAATTCGTCGATACTTACATAACTCAAAATCTGTCGGTAAAATCTGTCGGTAATTTAATTTTTTTTATCGACGAATTATCCGTCGATAAAAGAAGCGGGAATTTTTCCGCCCAAATTTCACCTTATAAGAAGCCGAGAAGAAGAAGAAAAATAGAAAAAGAAGGAGAAGAAAAAGAAAAAGAAGAGAAGAAGGAGAAGAAGAAGAAAAAGAAGGAGAAAGATAAGAAGGAGAAGAAGAAGAAGGAGAAAGAGGAGAAGAAGAAGAAGAAGAAGAAGAAGAAGAAGAGGAAGAAGAAGAGGAAGAAGAAGAAGAAGAAGAGGAAGAAGGAGAAGAAGAAGAAGAGGAAGAAGGAGAAGATCAAGGAGAAGAAGAAGAAGAAGTTGACGGCGGCGGCGGTGGCAGCGGTGGTGGCGGCGGCGATGGTGGCAGTGGCAACGTAGCGACGACAACCACGAAAAAAAAACGAAAAAAAAAATTGAAAGAGAAAGGAGGAAGAAGATGAACAGTGCAACAAATTTACCGACTGATTTTTTGGTAATTACTGACGGATTTTTCAATCGATAATTATTGGGAGATTTACCGACAGATTTTTTCGTCGATAATTACCGACAGATTTACCGACAAATTTTCTGTCGGTAAAATTTTACCGACAAGCATTTTACTGACAAATTTTTTACCGTCGATAATCCATCGGTAATGTTAATTTAGCGACGGATTTTGACCATTACCGACGAATTTTGGCCGTCGGTAATATCGATTTTTCTTATAATGATACTTCTTGAATAAAATTGCTCAATTCAAATCAACAAATCCAAGGCATTGTTAGCATATTTAAAAGTTATCTATTGGGACTTATATAGCTAGACACTATGTGACTTAAACTTATCCTTTGGTTGCACAAAATATATAGTTGCAAGTCTGAATTTAATTATAAAAATCATTTAGCACATATATGATTCATCAAACTATATAGTGAAATTCAACAAATTAGGCTTTCTTATGAAACATTTGCTTAGGCTGGCCAAACGTCTCTCATGGCTTAAAAATTGATTTTTATCATTGATTTAAATACTGATATGGTAAATACAAGTTAAAATAGTAGCTTTAATCTTAAATATACTCTGATAAAGCTAAAATTAAATTATTCTAAATGTGAGTAAAAATGTAATCATAAATCCAACTTCTCCCATCCTTCCAATTCTTGTTGGATCTAGTGATTACCACTAAGAAAAAAGTTATATATCTAAGGTGCAATTTCTTTTACTTAAGAGTGTAATTGTTTATGCGCCACAATTTGAAATCTTGACCTACCTAGCTTCCGTTGTAGGACAATTAATGTCATTTATAACAATGCTTAGTTAATCTCTTTCTAACTTTCAAGCTCCAGTTGAATATCTTTCATTTGGATACCCAATTTGGCTTCTTTTAGGATTTAATGTTGAACTAGAAGACATCTTTAAAAAATAAAGAAAACACAAAGAAAGAAAATACAACTATATAATTGTTAGAGTAAAAATCCTCACCACAAAGTCACATGATTCTTGAAATATGGAAAGTAAAGAATGTTCAAGAGGCAAAATATTCTTCTCTTTGTTTGAATAATGTATTTTTCTTAAAGCACCTTCATTTCTTACATTAGTTGTTTCATAAAGAGATCAAGGAATCCATGTACTTTGATTTCCTCTTTTGGTAGTTCAATCTTCACTCTATCCTTTTATAAATCTTCATATCTAAAGAAATCAAGGACCTAAGGATTTATCCATAACAAGCTTCACAACTAAAGAAAGATGATAGAATTCAAAGAAGAACGACATCTAATGAGTTTGGTTGATTTTGTCATTTTTTTTTCTTGCATGAGATAAATATCTTTGGTGATTAAAGGTATTTGACTTTGATTTTGGTCTATATAGCTTTGGTTTGTTTCTTGGATTTTGGATATTTTGAGTAAGGTGTTGAATTATTCATGTTGGGAGGGGGAATTGGTTTTGCTAAGTTAGTTTTGAAAGAAAAATGAGGAATAATGAACAAAAGTTTGAGAAGGGAAAGAAATAATTGAACCAAGATTGAATAGGGGAGTTTTACTAGAACCGAATGGAACTTTGTAGCCTAGTAGAAAAGGTGGACTTGATCTCCCCAAAATCCTTCTATGTTAAGCAGTAGCACAAAGAAGACAAGGGAGAGAGTCATACCTTCAACTCTAATAAGAACTATATATTAAATTAAAGAGAAAAATACTCTTCACCAAACTCATCGTCATGTATTGAACCAAATCAAGTTATGCACAAAGCTCAATTCTGTTTTCTTCTAGAGTTAGACAATGAGCATACACTTTATAAATAATGTTTATATCATAAAAGACTTAAGACATTTTAATCTTTTAAGTTTTTCTTTAGGAGAATATTCAATTTCCAGGATCACGACATTTGCTTATTTCATTTATCAACAACACTTTTAAGACATTTAATTAGTTTATCCTACTTTTACTCTCTTTTTTTATCTTACTAATTCATCAAAAAAGAAAGTATTAAACATTATATGAAAATAAATAAAAATTTATAAAGGAGATAGACATAATAAAGAGCCTTTTTTCAATAACAGACCAGTTAATGTTACTAAAAGAATCAATGTTCCCTACCCTATTCATTCGTAGTTGATGAAGGCATTAATCATCATTTGTTTGTTAAATTTTATTAACGTTGTACTAAAAAAACCTTCGCCACAAAGATACCAATTAAAACGACAGATAATTATAAGCTTTAAGGCTTCGATGATTATGTTGTACACCCCAAAACTTATCGTGGCCAAGGTTAGTTACCCTCGTTAATGTTTATCACAAAATGAAATTCTCAATATTTGGTGAGACATTGCATTCATATACAAATAGACTATTATTAAAAAATAGGGAAATTAGAACTACGTAACAAATATGGTGGTCAAAGTAGTTTGTAATACATTTCTATATACACACAAATTGCAAACCAAACATGTTAAATATTATACTACTATCCCTCTTGCTTTGAATTGCTTTCTTATTCTTTTGAAAATGCCTTTTCTTCTCTCTCTCTAGAAGAAAAGCTATATGATAGACTCAAATACTCACCAATCTCTTCATATAAATAATTGAACCACCGTCACAAAGAGCAAGACGACTCAGCAACCAACATTGAAAGTAAGACAAATAACTCCAAATAAACTTTTTCTTTTTCTTTCTCTCTCAAATTACTACAATGCCACAGGTGGATTTGGACACGTTGGTTTCCGCCTGCAGCGGCGGTTGCTCTGACCAGAAAATCGCCTGTGCCGACAACGACCATCCGGACTTCCCGCCGGAGTCCTTCTGGCTCTCCGGTGACGCCGAGTACGACTGGTGGGACCGCAACGCCGTTTACCAGAGGAACGAATCCACTAAAGGAAACTCAATTTCCTCCACGAACCTCAACCCTAGCTCCAACAACAACTCGCAGCGATTCTCCAAGAATCTGAAATCCAAAGCCACAATTATCGGTTTGCCGAAGCCGCAGAAAACCTCCTTCGCCGACGCAAAGTGCCGTCGCAATCACCGACCTGCAAACGCCAGGCTCTTCCCGAAGCGGAGCGCGTCTGTCGGCGGAAAATCGGAAAACTCCCTCGTCGAACCCTCGTCGCCGAAGGTGTCCTGCATAGGGAGAGTGCGATCCAAGCGCGACCGGAATCGGACACTTAGAACGCGCCAGAGATCAGTCTCCTCCACCGCCACCGCCACTACCTCCGTTGCCGCCGTTACCATCACGCGGCAAAAATCGAAGCGGAGCCAGAGGAAGAAAGCTGGATTCTTCGCAAGCGTTCGTGCTATATTCCAAACTGGTCGCAGGGGAAAACCAGTTCAGAAACCGGACCTTCAGCCAGGGGATTCGTCTTCGAAGAAGAAAAGGAGCTATGGCAAGAAAACGAAGGGAAGCACTGGTGGCAGCACGGGGAGCCGCAACGACGAGTTGTTTGAAGAATCGTTCTCGAGTGCGCCTCGCGGTTTGGGTTCCGTGAACCGGTTCGTGTCGGGGAGAAGGTCGGAGTCGTGGTTAGTTGGTGAGTCCGAAATCCACGTGTCTCATTAGGATTCGTTTTATATCTGCCGTACAATTGTGGTGACGGCTGCGGTGGGCCCTGACATTTTGAATATTGGTTAAAGGGATGACGTGGCAAATTGAATAACGGTATGAACGCTATATTATACTATAATGTATGTAGTGTAGGTTGACGGTAAAAGTAAGCGTGGTTGAATTTGCCGCTGGTGTCTTTTTTGTTCCTTTCTGTTCCGGCGATGACAATGACAGCGTCGTGTAAATATGATTAGTGTAACTTACCTTTCCACAAACGCGCAGCCTTTGTTACTACTTTGCAGTAGTTTTCTTTCCCTGAGTATCCATACTTTTACACTTCTCCTATCTCATTCATTTTTACGTTAATATTATTAATAATTCATTTATATAAGTATTTTTAATATTGAAGATAAATTATTATAAAGTTGTTTGTAAAAATATTAGTCAAAAGATTATTTTATCTTCTAGAATGGTTACAATAAACGAGACAGGTCATCTTTTTTTTATATATAAATATTTTTAAACAAATATTATACCAAAGTACGACCATTCATTATTCATTTTAAGTTTTGAATTCTGACTTCGAGAAGTTGATTTGTAGTCAGGAAATTAATTAAAATAGATTTTTAGATTATTAGAAGAGTATAGGAAGATTGGACTTTTATGGACCTTTCATCATAAAAGTTAGTCTCATTAATAATTGTTGTTATCAAATAAATTTCATTATTCCTTTAATGTATTGTTGCAAATAGAGTAAACAATAGAATATAAATAGGGTTAAGGTAATTCCACTGGTATGTTCATGATTCTGATTTATAATATCACCCAAAATAATACTTATTTAAAGAAAATGTTAGAAATATAAACAATAATAAGATGGTTTTAAACAGTAAATTGTAATAAATAAATAAATAAAGGGCAGGTTAATCATCTAGTTTTTCTAAAATTAAATTCTTTATAGTCTTTTATTTTTATTAAGTAAATAAGTGTTTAATTTTGAATTACCTAATATTCGACATTAATTAATTTAATTTAGTTTCCACTCATTCTGAATGCAAGTGAAAACCTACTATACTACATTCATCCCAATGTATATGAATGAAGTACTAATTATACTTCAGAAGTTCAAACGAATGTTCATGAGTATTGCTTATTCATTTAAATAAAAGGTTAACAGAAAAATTGATAAGAATTTAACCTAAAGAAATAAGATTAAACCATCCTACCAACAATAATTAGAACTCGAAAAGAAGAAAGGAAATCATACTATGTTTAATAAAATAAAAGAATAATATGTTTATTGTGTATATCCTCTAAATCATTTATGAAATTACAAGAGTATCAATAAAAAAGGATTAGTTAGCCGTAACGATTTTCTAAGCTATATTATAACTGTTATTTTGTGAACAATTTTCATAGTTTTTAGACCATCCATTACAACCACACGTTCAAAACAAGTCCAAAATATTTTTTGAGGATTTGAAATATAAAATGGTTGAGCACATTAGTCTCCAATTCCAATAGAATATGTAATTTCAACAAGATTTTAATGTAGACATTTAGGATTTGAAAAATAAATTGATCAATTGACTGCTATATTGGATCATAAAGAAGTCTTTAGAGTTTAATGTTGATATTGTTGTTTGTTGACTTGAATATTGTTTTTGTTGATTTTACTACTACTGTTGATTATGATTCAAATGTTGTTGGTTCTGATTTTGATATTCCTTTTCATAAAAAAAAAATTTGGTTCTAATTTGATGATGCACATATTGTTGTTCTTATTGATTCTAATTTTGTTGTTGATAGTCTTGATGTAAACGATTTTAGTAATGATTTTGACAATAAATGTTGTTGATTTTCGTATTGTTGATATTGTTTCAATGTTGTTCATAATCATTATGTAACTCCTATATTTAGTGCTTGTGATTTTAATGTTGTATATGATGTTGATCACACTGATTTTATAGTTGATGTTGTTGATTTTATAATTGTTATTGTTGATGATTCTACAGTTTCCATTTTCACATTCAGAAGTTTTTCTTGGATCAGAACCTGTTGATCTTGCCATAGATTAAGATGAAAAACCAAATCAGTGCATGTGTGGATAAAATTGGATAGAGTAGTTTTTTAGCATAAGAATAACATGCTTCAATTTTTGCTCCCAATTTTTCTTCTAATAATAGGAGTAAAAATTTTATATTTTCTTTATTTAATATAGTTAAAAGTAGCAAATGTAGTATAGTGAATAGTATAGAAAGTAAATTGTAATATATCAAATTAAAGAAAATAAATTTTGATATATGACCAATTTGAATTACATGTTATATTTCTTTTAGTTTAGGTTTTCTTTTCTTTTTACTAGTTTAGTTTAGCTTAGTTTTAGTGAAATTTTTTTGTACCTTTTAGGACATTGAACCTTTCTTTTTAAATCCTGCACCATGGTTCTTATTTTTCAGATTCTACAAATCAGTTATAGTGCAGACCTTTGTAGTTGTTATACCTCTTTGTGCTTATATATTTGTGCATAATTTTGTATATATATGTTTTGTTTTCGGCCATGAGTTTTGTGAGATACTTCACTTTTGTTCACACTTTTGTTCATACCTTGTAGTAGGTAGGGATGGCAACAAGGCGGGGCGGGGACGGGTTTCACTATCCCATACTCATCCCCGTAAAAAATGTTCATCCCCATCCCCATACCCAAACCCAACTGGTATCAAACTTTTATCTCATCCCCATCCCCACCGGGTAACGGGTATAATCTTGTACCCATACCCGTACCCGTTTTCTTACTACTTTAATATTAATTTTAATTAATTTTTATAAAATAATAAA